>Ga0182015_10000062_pt1 | contig 138663 bp, 136 predicted proteins | sample 712P3MmetaG_FD_120478 | JGI IMG/M metagenome (GOLD analysis project Ga0182015, IMG submission 120478) | Permafrost microbial communities from Stordalen Mire, Sweden - 712P3M metaG | ecosystem: Environmental > Terrestrial > Soil > Wetlands > Permafrost | place: Sweden: Stordalen | collected...
CGAACTCGTCGATCAGGAGGTCGCCCCTTGACAGCCGCGTAAGCTCAGATCAGGCTCTCCACGCCGCTCGTCCCCTGGGGAATTTCGGTGATCGAGAGTGGGGAATTTCGGTGATCCGCAGCAACGAGTGCGCGGAAAGCCTGACTCTCGCGCGGGGACCTTTGGTGTGGAACCTCTTTGGTTCTGAATCCGCCTCATACCTGCCACCCACGGGGGTGCTGAGAGCATTCCTGCGGTCGTTAGAGCCGGTGACATGATGCGCCGGTGGCGAACGCGGCCATAATGGCCCGCGCGATGATGACCACGGTGCGCCACCCCATCACGATGTTCGTTCTGGTCGTGCTCGCCGTTATCGGCATCGGTGTCGGAGTGGTAAGCGGGCTGCCTGCCGCGAGTTCATTCGATTCGTGGACTGTCTCCTTCTCGTATCCCGCGTCGTGGCTCGCCTCACGCGCTAGTTGCGGCAATGGTCAGGTCACACAAATCGTGGAGTTGGCCACCGAGCCGCTACCGTCTCCCGCCGCTGCGAACGGAACCACCTTTCCGCCTGGCGAGAAGGTCGCCTTCTCATGCGGCTTCACTGTTAGGTCGCTCCTGCCCGAGGGCATCGACATCGTCGTGGAGTGGTGGCCCGGCGCGTTTGGAAGCAACGTGCGAGCGCGAGGGGGCAGTCGTCTGACGATTGACGGTCGGCCCGCCCGACTTGCCCTCACCACGACGCCTCCTGTGTGCGAGCTGATCGGTGGCAGCAAGCTCATATGGGCCACGGTCGCGGTTTCACCGAGGCGTGCCTTGCAAGCGTTCGCTTGTCTGCGCGGCCCTCTATTCTCCGCCACAGAGCATCAATTCACCACCATGTTGCGGACCATGAAGTTCCCGACGAATTCAAAGGGGTAGCGGCTCCGACACCGAATCGGCTAGCTCAGGTCGCTGGGTACCCGGTCCTGTTCAACGCAGTCGGCAGGTACCCTCGCGACAATGCGCACAGTCCGCCATCCCATCACGATGTTCGTCGTGGCCGTGCTGGCAGTCATCGGTATTGGAGTTGGGGTTGTCGGTGGCCTGGCGTACCCGAAGATGCCGTCTCGCACCTACGGTCGTCCACCCTACGCCTTCTCGGCTGAGTTCCCACTCGCTCTCGGTGGCAAATTGGTCATCAACTGCGTCGGTGGCACCGCACCAGATTGTGAAGGGAAGCCCGTATCCGTCGGCTGGGGTGCGAGCACCTATGAGTACGAAGCCTTCGTGCTTTGGATACGCCGCGATACTCCGGTGGGCGTCAAGCTGGCGAAGTCGCTCTTGCCACCGCCGGTATACCGGAGCCATTCCGTCACACGGCAGGGGGTCACCTATCTTGAGGCCACGCCAACATGTCGCGGCAACGCTTATGGGTTCCTAGCCGGCATGTGCTCGGACCTCTTGGTTGAGACGAGCGGCGACATCACTTGGATAGTGGGTGCTGGCTCGCGAGCAGACTGGCCGATGCTCCCCGAAGCCTTCCTGAACTCCTTCAAGCCGACTACGCCCTGATGCCACGCGAGTCTCTGGTCGCCCGGCTCTCTCCGATAGCTTGACTGGCTCAGGCCGCTGGGAACCCGGTCGTGTTCAAGGCCGTCGGCATCACGGTTGCCGCCATGCAGTTCGCCGATGACGACGACGCCCCATGGAAGTAGTACGTGCCAGCGGCGGCGGTGCTCGGGAAGGCCGCGAAATACGGGTCCGCCCTTGTTTGAGCCACCCTCAGGACGCCCCAACAGGTCCGAGTCTCCCTGCCGTACGCGGTCACGACCAAGACGGACTTACTCGGGGCGTAGATGCTGACGAAGTTGGGGCCGGTAGAAGCGCGGTACCCAGAGACGTACCGTAATTCGGTTATCTCAGCGATTGACGACTCACCGACTGGAAGCTGCGGACCGCCGTCGATACCGACGTAGCTGTCGTGGTTGGACGCGTAGAAGGTTGCTGCTCCCGTCATCGCCGTCTGTAGGTTTGCCTGAGCGGCTGTGGAGTTCGCGCTGGGGCCGATTTCGGTGGGGCGGAAATGGGAGAACTCCACAACGCAGAGCGCAATCGCGACGGCGAGCGTCAGGGCGAAGTCTACTTTCCAGAGGCCCCGCAGGAACCTTCGCACACTGCAAGGGTAATGCCGGTAGTGGTGATGGCGAATTCGGAAGACTCACGCCGCCCGTCGGACCGCGCGGCATCATGGGCAGGTGAACGAGATAGGAGCGACGAGGTCATCGGCTCGCCCAACTCGACCAGACCGACCAGCGCAGGGGTCAGGCCACCAGTAATGGCCGGGGGCGCGGAGCAGTGAGAAATTGGTCCGCATGGAGTTCGTGCTGCGTCCAGCGTCAGGTCACCGTGATGGGCAGCAGCGGTGCGCGCAATCGCCGGCGTGCTGGTCGGTCGGCGCCAAATTGCCCCCGCGAACCGTCTCCTCCTTCAAGGTCGAGAACGACCCTTATAGCCCACTGACCCGCTGGCACGGTGTAACCGAGAGTTGGCGAAAAACTGGCGGTCCCGACCAGCACGGGCACGACCACGGTGCCGCCGGCATCGGCCCGGAAGTAGACGAGCGGCAGGGTTTGGAATCCGGAGTATCCGCCAACGACCTCTCCGGTTCGCGGATCGACCACCCGAGCAGTAACTTGGCCGTTCGTCGCGATGACGATGGGGTCGGTGCCCTTGTTGTGGACGCGCAGAGCGCCCCGCACGTTGTGACCGGAGGCCAGCACGATGGGAGCATCTAGCTCCACGGTCATCACGGCCGGGTCCATCTCCGAGATGAAGTCTGGCGGGTTCGCGTGCTGCCTCAGTGGCCCGGGTTCGGGGTAATGAAGGAGGCCGACGACAAGCTCGACATCATCGCCGAACCGCCGGTGCAGCTCCTCGGCGGCGTCGGTCGCCCAGGGCGCGAGACGAATCCTGAACGGTGGGTTCCTGCCCTCGTCCACTCGGGGATCGGGGTACGCGCTGAGCGCTCCCGAGGCTTGCAACTCAACGAGCGCAGCTTTGAGTTCATCCCACACGGCCATCGTCACCCTCGTCATCAGAGTACTGGTTGTCGGCCTTACCTTCCGCCCCGGTTGGCCCAGGAGTTCCAGGCACGAAGCCAGATTTCCTCAAGCGATTCAAGCCTTTCCGTTGGCATCGTCGTCGGGAAAAGCCCCAACTATTCACCGAGTCCGGAGGCTTCGCCCAGCTTGTCCAGCAAGTCTGGCGGCAATGGGGGACCCTTGGTCGCTGACCAATAGGGCGCCCAGGCATATTGAGCCGCCTGGCTGGTGACCTCGTACCCGTGTGGTGTGAACGATGGTTTCTTCCAGGGCCAAGGTTCGAAGCTCTGGCTCACCGAGAAACCACTTGGCGCCCACGCTGAGCCGCGTGACGTGATTGACGAGACTTGCGATGGCATCCTCGGCATCGGCCTCCCAGCCGCCTTGGATCGTCACCAGCGCGCGCACCGCCTCCTGCCAGAGGGACCGCCAGTCGCCGCAGTCCACATCGTGGGGTAGTTCCAGTTCTCTCTCAACCGTCTCCGCGACCAGCCGCCGCAGCGGCTCCACGCTTGGAGGGTCAGGCGAGCCGACGCGCATCGTGAATCTCAAACGGCGGCTGCCTGGCTTGGTCGGAGCAGGGGTCGCGATGTTGAGTGAGCGCCCCCGAGCCTTCCAAGTCCAGGAGAGCGGCCTTCACGTCGTCCCAGACGGCCACCATCACACCAACGGCTACGGAACGGTCGCCGCGAGCGTGGATTCGACCGGCGTGACGGCGATGACGTTCCCTGGGCTGGTCGCACCGCCCTTGCAGAGAGCAATAAGGAGAGCGCTGGAACTCGTCCGAACCGTGAGCGTTGTGCCCGCTGCGGCTCCTGGCAAGGTGAGGCGCGCACCGGCAGACTGGTGAAGGTATCCGAGGTCGCAACGGTACGCGGCGACGAGGACGTAGGCCGTGGTGCCGATCCCGAGCGTGACCGGGCGCGGACCGGAAGCGGTCACGTACTGGGAGTGCCTGACCTGCGGCAGGTTGAGGTCGACGCCTGTCGACGAGAGGAATCTCACCTGGGGGTAGCCATCTAGTACGCACGGGACCGGCCCCTTGTTGGTGAGGGTGATGAGCATGGCGCGTTCGCCGGTCGCCCCGCCGACCTGGTGGCCCTGGCGCGCCTCAATCTGACTTGACCGACAAACCGATGAAGCAGGCGACGGAACGAAGGCGTTGAGTCCGGGGCTGGCTGGGAGCGTGAAGATGCCCCGAGGCAGCACTGGGGAAAGCTTGAGCATCTCCACCGTCCCAACGTCGAAAGCGACCGCGAAGGCCGTGATACCGCGGGCAGTGATGCACCAGGTGGCGCGCGAGCGAGCGTTCACCATCTCGTATCGGAGACAGGTCACCGGGAGGCCGTTCACGGTCGCGGACGAAATGAACCTCTGGCCCGGTCCGTGCGGAGGCATGCCTTGTGCGAGGGCAGCCTGCTCGTCGTACATTGTGGCCGTTAGGAGCCTTCCGATGTCTTCCCATTGCTGCCACTCACATGACCATCGCGTAGCGGACCTCTGGCGCAGGCACTCGTATTCGCGCGTGTTGCGTTGCACGAACTTCAGCGACTCGCCGCGGTAAGTGGAGAGGTACGCGAAATCACCGGCCCCCCAGACCTGCATGGACTTCGCGCCGCCGTGCGGCTTCTGAGCGAACAAGAAGGTCTGACCGGCTTTCTGGCTGTCGTAGGACGAGTAGGACCCGCCTGTGAGGAACCGGTAGGTCGCCGAGAACGTCTGGTTGTCACCTTTCGATGCCCTCGCCAGGAACTGTCGCACAGCGGCCTGACTCGCCTTCTTGTAGTCACTCCCGATAGTCGGCATGCAGGCCCCGAGGTTCACGACACGGGTCTCGTCGGCGACGATGTGGATCACCGCCTCGTCTGAGGGGTCAGAAGGCCACAGACCAAGCAGCACGTAACTACCAGGAGCCACCGACGTGAACCGATAGCTGTCATTCACGGTCACGGTGTCGGCCTTCAAGGTTGTGAAGTTGCCACCGACGGGGGGCTTGTCCAGGTCGACTGTCACCTGCGGTTGCGACGCGTCTTGTGAACCACAAGCTTCCCCGGTTACAGCGCCGGTGGTCATGGCCTCGGTGGTCGTCGTGATGGCTCGGGTAGTCGGAGGAATGCCGGTCAAGGTGGTCGGAGCGACTGTCTGCCCAGCCGAGCAGGCTGCGAGCGCCAACGCGCTGATGACCACCGGCCCGAGCCACGATGCGCGTCGCGCTGCCACAAACCCCAAGGATGCCAGGGCCGCAGCGCGATAACACGACGCGATATGGGCGGCACCGGTGTTCTCGCCGTACAACCCGTCCAGAGCGGACCTTAATGAATACCGGCAGAACGCGGCGGGAGGTTGCTAGACGATAGGCACCACAGTTAAGTGCGATGGCAGCGCCGCCAGCTTCGCAGACAACTGGAATGTCAGCTTCATCGCGATACCGGACGGCATCGACGCCTCCCGGGTGAGCAACTTCACAAGAGCGTCAGGGTCGAGGTTGTGAAACGGTAGGCGTAGCACTTCCTCGTAAGGTCCCGCGTGCCACCGGTCAGCGTCCGCTGGGAGGTAGCGGGAGACGAGTAGCTGGGACGGATGCGCCCGGTCGTCCACGTTGAGCGCCCACCCCCTGAACCTGGCCGGTCGCTCCCACTTCGTCTGGCTAACGCTCATGGCGCGACGGTATCTCACAACGATGTAGTTATCCAGGTCCAGTATGCAGGTGGCTGGTGGTGCAGCCGACTCCCGCATCGCCTTGCTGCTACGGCACGTTGATGTCGTCCCCACCGATGTCCAGCCGTCCGTCGCTTGGGACCAGCAGCGCCTCGAGCCCCTCGGCGTTGAGCAGCGTTTCGGCCCCGGCGGTCGTGGTGGCGACAATCGTGGAGTCGAAGTCAATCTCGGAGGCGACCACCCAGGCGCGGTCCTCGGGCCACCACAACTGAGGTGTCAGCCAAGCGTCTGCCAGGAGCCTGGGCTGAGCGGCTGACTGGCCAGGTCACAAGCGACCGCAATCGGCCCGCGACCGAGCAGGTAATTCCTCCCAGGGTGCTCGAAGCGCGGGAGGCGAGATACTTCCTGTTGCCAGGCCGCAAGCTCGGTATCACGACGATGACGAACTCGACGCCCCAGACCGGCGACCACTAGGAGGGATCTGCGAAACGCGCAGCCCCAGGTAGGCGGCCTTTTCGATGGGCACTCATGCTATTCTTACCCCCAGATCGGGCACCGGGTACCCCAAAGCGAGACGGGATTCAAGTCGCAGGAACTACACCCTCGTTGTCCCAGCAGACACTCTGAAGGTTCGAGAAGATAGTGACCAGGGTCGTCTCATCGTGAGCCTTTATTGCTCGCTCCAAGCCAGGCACGGCGGTTCGGAGACTGGGGTCGTTTGCCTGCTTCAACAAAGCAAGCACGTCGCCCGCAGAGGTTGGGGTGACTGTTTTTCCTGTGGGAGGAATGGTCGGGTAGTAGAAGTCGCTGGTGAGTGTGTTGCATACAGCCAAGTCAGCCTTTGTAGAAAACGGGTAGTCGGGGTAGATACTCGGGGAACTCGGGGGACCCGAAGAACCCGAACAGCCCGTCAGGATACAGACGGTCACGAAAAGCGCGGCAACAACACGACGCTCCACCACTCTGGGTCGATTCTACCCGCTGGCCGTCCTACCGAAGGCGCGTTGTGAAACGGTGGCGCTCCTGGGTGGGGACCCACCGGGTCAGCCATCGCGTCGAACTGGGCCAGAGGATGGAAGGTGCCTCCGCTCCAATCAGCTACCTCCTGCCAGGTCACGGCATCATCGGCCCCCGCGGCGCTGGCCGGATGAAAGACGCGCACGTAGGCGTCGTAGCCGCCCGGCACGATGCTGGTAATCCGTGTTCCCGTCTCGTCACCCCACGGCAGGAGCCTCGGCCGTATCCACTCTGCGGGGCTGAGGTCGTTACATGGCTTGAACCCCGGTGGCCACATGGCAGGAATCGTATGGCTCGACTACTGCATAACGTGGCCACGGGTACCTCAGTAGCGAGACGGGTACGCGCTTAAGTCCTCGACGGCGACCCGCTCGTGGTCGCCCGGCTCGGCACCGCGACCGGAGATTCCGATTGCGACCGTCTCGTCGAGGTCCACGACCGCGGCCCAGGCGTCATCGATGCGATGAAGAAGGGCCTCTCGCTCGAGGCCGTCGACTGCGACTGCGGCGTGCCGCCACTCGTCTGAGCCGAGGTCATCTTCGAGGCGTCTCATCTCTGCCATCTTCTCAACGATGTACCTCCCGCGTGCCTCTCCTGGAGGGTCGACCATCGCGAGCTGGATAAGGGAGAACAAGGCCGTGGCAACTGCATCGCCGAAAACCCTCTGGCGGGACGGCGATGGAGCGGTCCGTGTCCCAATAGTGTGAACCAGCACCAGGATGTCGGGCTCGGAGGTGTGGACGAGCTCCACCCGCCAGATGGAAATCTCCTTCCCGTCGGTCCAAGGGCCGGAGTCCATCTCGTCACAGAGACCGAGCGAACGGGAACTGGTGAACCTTGCAGACAGCCCGTAGACCGGAAACCCGAGGTTGTCGGGGAGCGGCGGCCAGCCGGAGCCCTCGGAGCGTCGCTTGCTTCCCACGCTTCAAGCATGACCAATTTCGGCGCACGACCGGCCGCCGCTCACAGATGATGCGGTTGGCTCAGGTGTGGCTGGCGAGTTGTGGACGGTAGTACATCACCCTGAACGAGCCATTAGAGATAGCTCCCATTATATTTACTCGAAGAGTTCGAATTCCGGCCTGAAAACGCGCTAGTAACTTGCGGCCGCGTCAGACGGATTTGACCCACCCCTTCCTCTTTGGAAACCAAACGTGCCCACTGACCAGCATCTAGCCGTTGACTTGCCGCGCCATCGGCAGCACGTTGTGCTACGGAACGCCACGGTCACGAGCGCGTATGGTTCATGGCAGAAGGGAATCGTGACAGGAAAGTCAGCGCGGCTGTTTTGGCGTGCAATCACGTTGACTCTCTCTAGCTGGAGTGCTACGGTATCTTCAGTTTCCGTAGCGGAACTCAAACAATAAAGTGGCCCTGGCGGTGCGGCAAACACCCCAGGGCCTGGCCAGTACCTACAGAGGAGGTACCGACGTGACCAGAATCACTCACACTCCCGAAGAGCGCAAGGCTCGGATGGATGCAGCACACGCGGAGCTCACCGCAGCAGTCGAGGCGATCTCGAGCTCTGATGACTGGCGAGCGTTTCTCGACTTCGCTCGCAAGCTGCACGCTTACAGCGCGCAGAATCGCATGTGGTTGTTTCAGCAAGCCATGATGCGCGGATGGGATGACCTCGGGCACGTCGCAGGCTTTCGGACGTGGCTGACGCTCGGGCGTCACGTACGCAAGGGTGAGCACGGACTCGCGGTGCTCGCTCCGGTCCGCGTGAAAGTCACGGCCGACGACAGTTCCGATAGCTGGGCAGTCCGAGGGTTCAAGGTCGAGCACGTCTTCGCCGCATGCCAGACCGACGGAGACGGAGAGATTCCCGAGCCGATCCGGCCGGCGCTGCTCACTGGTGAAGGCCCGCGCGGTGCGTGGGACGCGCTGGCGCGGCTCGTCGAGGCTCGCGGGTTCACGATTGAGCGCGCATCGCTGTTTCCTGCCAACGGCACCACGTCGATGCTGTCCCGCGTTGTCACGGTTGCTGATCGCCTGGACCCCGCGGCAGCAGTCAAGACTTTGTGTCACGAGCTGGTGCATGTGGTCCTGCACTCCGACCCGACCTGCGACTACCACGCCAACCGTGGACGCTGCGAGGTCGAGGCCGAGAGCGTCGCCTTTCTGGTGTGCCGCGAACTCGAACTCGAGACGGATGCCTATTCATTTCCCTACGTCGCGACGTGGGCAAGTGGTGAGGTCAAGGCCGTAACCGCCACCGCGGATTGCGCGCTCGGATGCGCTCGGGAAATCCTCGAGCAGCTCGAGCGGGCCTCGGAACTCGTCGCAGTTTGAAGTTCGGCCCGGAGCGCGAAGGACGCTCGCCGGCTCGTCACCGGCTCCGGGCGCGCAAGTGCAAATCGCACGACACGGAGCGAAACTGATGGCAGCTCGCAAAGTTCTCGGCTACACCAGGGTCTCGACGCAAGAGCAGGTGACCGGCTTCGGGCTCGAAGTCCAGCGCAAGGCAATAAAGGACTACTGCAACGCGAACGGCCTTCGTCTCGTCCGTACGCTCACCGACGAGGGCCAGTCGGGCACCAATGGGTTGGACGCCCGTGTAGGACTCGCCGAGGCGCTGGCCATCGTGGAGCGCCGGGAGGTCGCTGGCATCGTCGTCGCTCGCATGGACCGGCTCGCTCGGGATTTGCTCTTGCAAGAGACGCTCATGGCTCGGATGCGCCAGGCCGGCGCCGAGGTGATTTCGGTGAGCGAGCCAGAGATGGACAGCGATGACCCGACCCGTGTGCTCGTGCGCCAGGTTTTAGGCAGCATCTCCCAGTTCGAGAGGGCTCTCATACGGGGCCGCATGATGGCAGGCAAGGCTGCGAAGGTCGCAGGTGGCGGTTACGGCGGTGGACGACCTCCATTCGGCTGGCGTGCCGAGGGCAAGGAACTCGTGCCCGAGCCTCGAGAGCAAGTCGCCATCGCGCTGGTGCGGCAGCTTTCCGACGAAGGTCTGAGCACGCGCCAGATCGCCGCTCGGCTCGAGGCTGAAGGGCACCGGCCGAAGGTTGGCAATCGATGGTCGAGCAACCAAGTGCTGAGGATCATTCAGCGAACCTAAGAAAACAGGCGATCCATGAGATTGCTGGTAAGCAACTGGGTCCTCCGCAGTTCTCTTGGGCTTCCCACAACCGAGGCGAAACGGCTGGCGTGGCCCGGCATGACACAGCGCGGCCGAGGGAACGGGTGCGTCAGCGATGCTCACGTAGACCGCCCACCCTCGTCGCCTTCGCGGTCGCCCCCGTCGATGACGTGCTCAACCATGGCCTCGTTGACGAGCTCGCGTGCCCGTTCCCGTACCCTGGCGTCGATGCGGGACAACCTGTTGACGACGCCGCCCCTGACCGCGTTGCGCCAGTAGCAGGCGGGGTTGTTGGCGTTCGCCTCGGTGACCCACGCGAGCGGGTCGGTCGTGACCTCTGCGGTCTCGTCGACGATGGTTCTCGTAATGGCGTAGGTGTCGATCAGCCGACTGATCTCGTCGGCGACCTTGACGCTGATTTCGATGTGGTGTTTCCGCCCGGCCTCCGAGCGGGCGAAGAACTCGGGCGGCACGATCTTGTCGTCAGCCCCATTGGCGGCGAGCTTGTCCTCGATGTAGGCAACGAGATCGGGTGGGTTGAACGCGTTCAGCTCCACCCGATGGCAGAGATACTGAGAGCCGTGGCCGCGCGTGCCCACGAACCAATCCCGCTCGAGTTCGTTGAAGCGCTCCGATGTCTTCCGCTGCAACCCGTGGGTCCGCACGAACGCCTCTCTTGGCAGATTGCGGTCAATGGCGTCGGCGACGGTCAATCCCAGATCGACAACCTCGACCGAGTAGCCGGGCATGCGGTCGGTCTCTTCGGCGATGGTGCGTGCGATCCCGTAGCCAGCCGGGTCGGCGTCATGGAGCACAAAGAGGCGGTACTTGCCAGCCCAGGCTCGAGCGAACAGGTCCCTGACCGCGACGACCGGGAAGCCTTTGCCCGACGCGATGGCGAGGTCATAGCGCTCAGCAAGTTGATGGTGCTGGAAGATGTCGGCGAATCCCTCTTTCTCGGTGTAGAGAATTTTGTTGAAGACGTAATCGGGGAACCTGTACTTGGCCACTGCCTGCGTGCCGAGAGGAACGGTCGTGCCGGTGTGCGGCTCGAGGAGGTTGCCTCGCGGGTCGCGCACCAGGCCAGGAATCTCGCCGAAGATGCGCTGGTACTCGACGAGCAGCGTCTGGCCGAAGTACTTCGAGTCAAGCTCCTTGTTGGTCACGCCCTGGATGAGTTCCCGCACTCTGTAGAAGAGGTTGCGGGCCGGGACGATGTAGATGCCGTGGGACGTGGCCTGCGCGACCGCCTCGGGCATCACCGAGAAGACGGCATCCTTGAGGCTCGTCTCGTGCTCACGGACCGGGCGGTAGCGCTTCACCTGCGCCCGGTGGGTGCGCTCTCGACGCTTGCTCTCGGCGTGAAGCTCCTTGCCCGCCGCAAAGAGCGGCTTGGCGAACTCGTCGGCGAGCGTCATTGCCGCACGGCCAGGGTGGTCTTGCCCTTGTCCAAGAACGAGACGGTCGGGCTGATGAGGTGGATGGCGGCAGCGCGGCAGCTCTCGCCGTCCGGGTAGGCATCCAAGCGGCGCAGGAACGACGCTGCGCCGGTCGCGCTGAGGGCACCCGCAGCCAGCGGGAGTCTGGAGAGGGGATCGTCGAAGGCTGGGCTGTAGTTGATGCCGTAGAACATCTCGCCCGGCACCTCCGTCTCGGCGACGGCCACTTCCATGATCCAAGGCACCGCACCGTCCATGACCGCCGCTCGCTTGAACCAAAAGCGCTCGAGCCCGTACCAGTCTGTGAAGGCCGCGCGGTAGTGGTTCTCGGGCACCTGGCCGAGCGCGGCGGGCTTCGGCGCTCGGCTCTCTGTCTGCATCCCCGTGAGCAGAACGCCGACAAGCTCCTGGTGCTTATCGAAGTCCGACAAACGCTCGATGTCCACCAGCGCGGCGCAAACCTTCCTCGCCTTCGCCGTCGAACTCAGCCCGAGGAAGCTCCGCACGAACTCGCCGATGGGCACATCACGCCCGCCGGGGCGCTTGGCCTTGTTGATGTGAGCAAAGACCAGCCGCTCGAGGGCGGCGAGGTCGTACCAATGGGGAGAGGTTGGATCGCTCGGCAACGGCTTGCGCCAGCCGTCGCCCACGGTCGGCTTGTAAGAAACGCGCTCGGAGGAGGCGGTCGAGTCACCTAGATAAACGCGGATTTGAGCGTGCGGATTGTAGAGGGCAAACGCCCGAGCCCAGCTCTGAGCATCGGCGTTCGAGTGCCGCGACGGCACGGTCACAGCGATGGACGCTCCCTGGGTTACGGGCGACTCGGACTGCTCATGGTCGATGCGAAGCTCGCCAGCTGGGTCGACGCCAGCCGTGATGCTGTGGCGGGTCCCCCGGCTCTCGATGACTACCGGAGCCTGCGAGCCGAGCGCCGTCGGGATGCCGATGATCGTCTTCAGAGCGTTGCCCTGTAAGCCTCGGGTAGGTGAGCGGTAGGCGGCCTTGTCGCTCACGAGGACCGAGAAGTCGAGCACCTGGGTGATGAGTCCGGGTGCGATGCCGGGTCCGTTGTCGGTGACGGTGATGACGACCCGCTCGCCGTCGTCGTCCATGGCGAGACCGATCTCAGGCTGCCCATCGACCGACTCAGCCGCGTCGAGGGCATTGTCTATCAGTTCCTTGACGACGACAGCGTCGAACTTGTCAGCCGGTTGGCCCGTCTGAGCCTGGAGGGCCTTCAGCTCGAAGAACTCGGCGGCCCGCGGTGTGGCAAAGATCTCCCGCGTCATGCTGTCCGCCCCAGCCGCAGACGCTGCGTACGGGGTGTCCACCTCCCTCGTGTCTCGCACGGGACACCTCCGTAGGGGAGACGGTGAGACACTTGGCTCGAACGGGGCTTTTTGCACTCAGCTCACACTCGTGACTAAGGCAGGCGACGACCTCATTGCGCCCGTCCTGCGACTTGGGACATTGCCTTTCTTGTCGGTTGGCGTCCGCTCCGAATGCAGTTCGCGCATCTTGTCGCGAAAGCCTTGCGATTAGGTCGCCAGAAATGTGTCCGGTGAAACCACCGTCCGCACGCGGAACACTGTCGGCCATCGGCCGGAACTCCGAACGCCGGCATTGTCAGTGGTTTGGGGCTTCGGCGTCGCATAAATGTCTCCAGTCCCGTAAGGCGCGACGAGCACGACAGCCCCCATTCGCCTGGGGTATCCAGGAGAATGAAGGCTCAGACTATTGGGGTGTCCCTCACCTGCTTCACCAAACGCAGCATCATTGATTAGCTGCGCCGCCTCTCCCGGATTGAACTCAGGCTCCGAACGGGCCTGCCTGGGCCGCAGCCACGACGCTGCGGAACCTGAAAATGCTTGGGCGCTCCAGCGCGGCCCGCATGTCAAAGTCGAGCTGTCCGGTCGTCGGGAGCGGTCGCGAACCTGGTGTCTGCCGCCTAAGCGCTTTCTAGGTCGTACTTGGAGTACCAATGGTCGATAACGAGGCACCCACCTCTTCGGCGGGTGAGGGCTAATGTCAAGTGGAGGCGTCCGTTAGGCGCTCCCTTCGAGCAACTGACTCCTCGCGCGACGTGCATCCTGGGCGCGACCCGTTGGGTCCATGACCCGCGGCCGTTGCTCCGTCGCTTCGCTCATTTTCAGACGCCCGTATCACTCTCGACGGGCGTCCGCTTAGCCCGTCGTGCTTGCGCACTCCTCAGGGCAAGACGCGCGTAGTACGCCTTCCGAGAGCTAAGCGCTCGCCGCGCTCGCTCATCTTCAGGGAGTACACGGTCGGGGTCGACCAGGCTCTCGTGATAGGACAGACCTGCCGGTGAGGCTGCCCGCGCTGCCGCCGTGCCTGCGACAGCGTCAGCAGTCGACCACTTTGAATGCGCCGCGATTCGGGCCCGGAGACTCTTCTCGGCGACCGACGGCTCTGTGGACTGAGGCATAGCTCCGCTCCAGGTGAGACCCATCGGTCTGCCGCGTCACCAGCCCCTCAAGAGGACTTTCGTGCCGACACCGGAGCCTCAACGGGCGGAGCCCTGTCGTTTGTGTAGTCATCGTAGCACTGTGCAGCGCTTGTACCCTGGACCTATGGCAACGATTTCGCAAAAGCACCTCTGTCCGGAGTGTGGTGCCCGTGAGTACCAGCTGGTTCTGCGAAAAATCCTGCAAACGAGTGGCCCTGTCGCTGACCTCGCGAACATCGCCGGGTTGCGGTGTACAGCCTGCGGCCACATCCGGTCTGACATCTGGTGGGTTACAGCCCGTTGCACTACATGCCACGACAAGCATCCCTGGGAGGTCGCGCCCCCTCTAGCTCGCCTGACCTACGGGTACCCGCTCATGCGACAGGTCCCCGTCAGCACAGAGATTCCCGATGGCTGGCATATTCAGGCCCTTGAGCACGAGTCGGCACTCGCAGTATTGCGAAGGGATGGGCCGGGCCGACTGCCCGCCTCATTTCAGCACCTGCCGGTGCGGGGGAGCGAGGAGCGATATGCGGCCACGGTGAAGGTTGACATCGAATCAAAGAACGGCAGCCTAGGTCGCAGTGGCCACGAGCTTCTCTGCCCGCGAGGCCACAGGGTACATGTCTCGCGAAAGCGAATACTGAGGCTTGCGGACAGCGCTCGTGACCGGCACGAACACGACATCTTCGTCTGAATGAGGCCTAAAGACGTTCACCGGGAAGCAATCGACGGTAAGCCTCGCGCGCCCGCTCGTCGGCAGCGCTCGCACCATAGCGATTGAGCATCTGCCGCGACCGCCAGCCGAAGATTCTCATTGCGTCTCCCTCGTTTCCTCCCGCGGCAAGCCACGCGTGAGCGGCGGTGTGCCGAAACTGGTGCGGGTGCAACCGAGCGATTTTGGCCTGGTCGCAGCGCCGCCGAAGCAACTGGGCAACACCGCTGTCGGTCAGACCGCCCTTGGGACCAAGCCAGAGCGAGGGAGACATCGCGCGCGGATGTCGTTTGCGCGCCCGCCAGTACCTGTCGAGGGCCGAGCCGCACGCCGGGCCGTAGGGCACGGCTCGAGGGCGACTGCCCTTGCCGACAACGTGGACTACCTCAAGCTCTCGGTCGAGGTCTTCCAGACGCAGGTGAACAATCTCGGATAGGCGGCAACCTGTATCAATGAACAGGCGGAATAATGCGAGGTCTCGAATATCCTCAAACTCCTTGCCCTCACACGCCTTCAGTAATTTGCGTAAGTCGTCGTCACTAATGACCGGCACCGGCACCTCCGGGACTGATGGAGGCCGCATGTGCGCCATCGGCGACTCGAGAATCTCCCGCTCAACGACTGCCCACTTGAATAATTGCAAGAGTCCTCCGTACCGCGTGAGCGCGGTTGTCGGCTTCCAGCGAGCGAGCTGGTCTTCGATAAAAGCCTCGATGTGCTCGCGGCCGACCTTGTCAACCGAAGTCGGCATCCCCTTCTCGCGGAGGAACGCTAGGAAGATGTCTGCCGTTTGGCTGTAGCCGCGAATAGTCTTCGCCGACTTGTTCCGCGCTCGAAGACTGCGTGCCCAATCTGGGATGAGGTCATCGAGTTGTGCGGAATCGAATCCTCTGACCGTCGTCATCGAGTCGCCTCCGAGCACAAACCTGCCTGGACTGGCCGCTCAACATTATCTTGTCTCCGAGCACTGTGCATGTAGCGTCGGTTGCGGTGACGCAACGATTTCCGCAGGTCAGAGCCACTTCGTGGGCGCTGAGAGACTCGAACTCCCGACCTGCTCGTTGTAAGCGAGCTGCTCTAACCACCTGAGCTAAGCGCCCGTCGCCACGAGAGCGACCGGACCGTAACGCAGTCCACAAGGTTCTCTCGCCGGCGCCGTATCTTCCCACGACGCCGCGGCAACGACGCGCTCCAAAGCGACTGAGCTTCAGCTGGACGGCAACGCGCTCGCTCGAACGATCGCCGACACGAAGATGGTTGGCCCGCCGCAAGCAGTGAACTTCTCCGCCACCGTGTGGGCCGCGGAAGCCCCCGGCAGCGTGACATTCATCGAAGTGACCACCGGACACGTCTGTTCCCCATCGGAGGGGAAATCGCTTGACTGCACGAGGAAACCGGCCTGGGCGACACGCCCCGGAGACAGCGTCAACTTCGACGGCGGGATGCTGAAAACGGTTCCTTCGCCGGTCGTGAGAACGGTTGCCACCATGGGGCCCGGCGCCGTCCCCGGCACTCCTCCGATGAGCGAGATCCCGGGGCGGCCCATGAGGGTGCACGTCGAAGACGAGACGTTCACGATTCCGACCCCGCTGAAGATCTGCCCGGCCGTGCCGTTTGCCTTCATCGCGACGAGCGTGAGCTGGCTGGCAGTGCATGGAGTGGGCGAAGGCGGCTGGGTCGCAGTCGTCGTAGTGGACGAGGTGCTCGAAGATGTCGTCGTGGCGGGACGCGTCGTCGAGGTCGTCGTCGAGGTCGAGGTCGAGGTTGATGTCGAGGTCGTCGCAGGGATCGACGTCGTCGAGGCTGGCGTCGCCGCCTTTGAGCAGGCGGCAACCGAAGCCGCCAGGCCGAGCATCATTGCGGATCGTCTCCAAATAGCGATTCTCGACCTGCGCATGAGCCTCCTGGCCTTGACGGCGGCCCGACAGACATAAGCCCACGAGGCAGCAATCCGATACGAGACAACGACTCCCAAAGTATGACGGGCAACTCGACGCAGATGGCGTCAACTATTCGGAACCGCCCCGCAGGCGCGCGCCCTCGATGGCGTCGTACTTCCAGAAGCGGGGCAGCGCCGCCGCCAATGCGGCCGTCCCCACGACGCACAAGGCCCCTCCTGCGACGATCGACACGCGCAGACCAGCCAAGGCTTCGAGGAGGCCGGCTTCGACATTGCCGAGACTCGGGCCGGACGAATAGCTCAGCATCTCGATTCCTGCCAGACGCCCGCGAAGCGAGTCCGGGATCGACTGGTTCCACATCGTGCTCCGAAACAGGCCGCTCACCATGTCACCGGCCCCCGCCACGGCAAGTCCGATGAGAGCCAAGGGGAGCGAGTTCGCGAATCCGAACCCGATGATCCCAAGGCCCCAAACTGCGGCCGACAGTGCGATCGCCCGGCCATGGCGCCGCACGCGGTGGGCCCATCCGCTCGTCAATGCCACGAGCAGCGAACCCGCGGACGGTGCCGCGTAGAGGAGGCCGAGCACGCCTGCCCCGCCGAGATGACTCGCGACCTGCGGCAGGAGGGCCGTCGGAATCCCGAAGAACATGGCGTTCATGTCGACGAGATACGAACCGAGCAGATCCTGGCGACTTCTCGCGTATCGCAGTCCGTCGGCAATCGCCCGGAGCGAAAGGCCATCAGACTCGAGGGGTGGAGGCACCGCTCGCATCATGGCGAGCGCTACGAGCGAGACGAAGAAGGTCGCCACGTCGAGCCCGTAGGTGATCGGCAGACCGACGACAACGATGAGGACTCCGGCGACCGGCGGGCCGGCCACCATCCCGAGACTGCTCTTCAGCGACGAGATCGCCGAGGCCGCGGGGAGCTCCTCGGGGGAGACCAACCTCGGGATCATGGCGTCGAGGGAGGGCCGTTGCAGTCCGTCGATCCCTGCAGCGGCGAACGCTACCGCGAAGAGTACCCACAGCTGCGGGCGAGTCGAGAGCGAATTCACGACGAGCACGCCGGTCACGAGGCACATCAGGCTCTCCGTGACGCGGACCATCCGGCGGCGGTCGACGGCGTCGGCGAGCGCCCCTCCGACGAACGCGGTGATGAGCAGCGGGATCAGCTCGGCCAAGCTGAGCAGTCCCACAATGAGCGAAGAGTGGCTGATCCGATACGCCTGATACGGAAGCGCGACGTAGGTCACCATGCTCCCGAAGAACGACACCCCCTGACCCACGAAGAGCAGCCGGAACTCCCTCGAGCCGCGCAGCGGCGCAAGGTCGATCCGCAACATGGCGACCAGCCTGGCCCGCCGGCGTGGCGGCTCCGATGACCCGAGCTCTAAGGAAACAGGCCCCTCACCTCGATCGCCTCCCCCACCCGCTCGAGCGCGACGGCCACCGCACCTCGCCGCAGCGTCACCTTCAGCTCGCGCGACCGGTGCCAGACGGCGTCGAACGCCCTCGACATGATCCTGTGGAGGCGCTCGGCGACGAGCTCCTCCTCCCATGCGAAGCCCTGACGGCTCTGCGCCCACTCGAAATACGACGCGGTGACGCCGCCGGCGTTTGCGAGGATGTCCGGAACGACGACGATGTTGCGCCGCTCGAGGATCGCGTCGGCCTCGGGCAGGGTCGGTCCGTTCGCGGCCTCCACGATCAGCTGGGCGCCCATCCGCTCGGCCACCGCTGCGGTGATGACCCCCTCGAGAGCGGCGGGGATGGCGAGTTCGCACTCGACTTCCCACAGCCTGTCGGCCTCGAGCGGGTCGGCCAGCTCGAACCCGGCGACCGTGCCTGCCCGATCGACATGGCGAGCAAGCGCGGCAGCGTCCAGCCCCGCCGGGTTGTAGACGCCCCCGCCGACGTCGGTCACGGCGACCACCCGCATGCCCGCTGACGACAACAGGTAGACGAGGGGTCCGCCGACCTTGCCGTGGCCCTGGATCACTGCCCGCGCGCCCGTCATCGGGAGGCCGAGCTCGTGGAAGATGGCCCGGGTGCAGATGAGCACGCCCTGAGAGGTGGCGCCGACGTGGCCGCGGCTGCCACCGATCGAGAGGGGCTTACCGGTGACGATGCCGGTGACCGCCTCCCCGCTCACCATCGAGATCGTGTCCATGAGCCACGCCATCACGTTGGCGTCGGTGTTGACGTCCGGCGCCGGAATGTCGCGGTCAGGACCGAGCATCGACGCAATGCCGAGCGCGTACCTCCGCGTCAGACGCTCGAGCTCGCTCACCGACAACGTCCTCGGATCGACTTGAACTCCGCCCTTGGCTCCCCCGAACGGCACGTCGACGACGGCGCACTTGAGCGTCATGTCGGCGGCGAGCGCCATGATCTCGCGCGCGGACACCGACTGGTGGAAGCGGATGCCGCCCTTGCCGGGCCCGCGGGCGGTGTCGTGGTGGACCCGCCAGCCCCGGTAGACCTCGATCCTGCCGCTGTCCCGGCGAATCGGGACAGCCACTTCCAGGACTCTCTCGGGCAGGGAGAGAATGCGCAGCGTGTCCGGGTCGAGCCCGATCAGCGATGCTCCGTCCTCGATGCGCTCGAGGATTGCCTCCCACGGGTCGGATCCAGACATCACTCGGCCTCCAAGACAGTCCGTCGACCTCAACCTACCGCCGGTCCGGCTGCGAACGCGGCCAACGGCAGCCCCGAGGTAATCTTCGACGGCTTACGGGACCGGAGTGACGCTTGATGCACACCATCACGGAGGAGGCCTTCGTCCTCGAGGCGAACGAGTTCCTCAAGGCGAACGCGAAGCCGAGGCCCCCCGAGCGTCACGTCTTCGGTGAAGGCTCGGACTCGGTCGCCCTCCTGGATGAGCGATCACCGGACGAGGAGCTCCGGGATGTAGCGACGGCAAAAAGCTGGGCCAGAAAGACATTCGACGGCGGTTTCGGCTGGATCACCGGACCGATCGCCTACGGGGGACGTGACCTGCCCGCCTCCTACCAGCGGCAGTACTCCTCGATCGAAGCACGGTACGAGACGGCCTCGCAGGGTTGTCGTGCCATCGGCCTCGGGATGGTGGCGCCGACGATCCTCGCGCACGCGACGGAGGAGGCCAAGCAGCGCTACCTGCGCGACCTCTGGCGGGGAGACATCATTGCTTGCCAGCTGTTCAGCGAGCCCGGCGCCGGTAGCGACCTAGCCGGCCTGCAGACCCGGGCAACCCGCGACGGGGACGAGTGGATCCTCAACGGGCAGAAGGTCTGGACCTCCGGCGCCCAGTACTCCGACATCGGAGAGATCATCTGCCGTACCGACCCCGAGCTGCCGAAGCACAAGGGCCTTACCGGGTTCATCGTCGACATGCGTGCCCGGGGCGTCGAGGTGAGGCCGCTTCGCCAGATCACCGGCGGGGCCTCGTTCAACGAGGTCTTCTTCACCGACGTCAGAGTCCCGGCCGACCACCTCCTTGGCGACGTCAACGGCGGCTGGTCGGTTGCGCTCACCACGCTCATGAACGAGCGCGCCAGCATCGGCGGCGGTGGAGGTGGCGCCGGGATCGGCGCTGGGTCAATACACCGGTTGATCGACCTCGCCGGGCATCTCGGCAGGACCGAGGACCCGCTCGTCCGCCAGAAGATCGCCGACACGTGGATCCATCTCCAGGTGGCCAAGTACACCAGCAGCCGGGCGCTGGAGAAGCTCCGCGCGGGCGAGCTTCCCGGCCCCGAGCTCTCGATCGCGAAGCTCTCCCTGACCGAGAACCTGCGTCGCCTCGCCGACCTCGCGTCAGCAATCCTCGGCGAGCGCCTCGTCGTCGACACCGGGGAGTGGGGTACCTACGCCTGGAGCGCTTTCGTTCTCGGCGTTCCCGGCTTCCGCATCGCCGGTGGGACCGACGAAGTGATGCACAACATCATCGGCGAGCGCGTGCTCGGCCTCCCGAAGGAGCCCCAGGCGCGCTAACAAGCGCCGTCAGGCGCGGTCGCCCAGCTCGGCGTGCGCCAGCTCGGCCGGGTCGTCGGAGACGAGGAGACGCCAAGACCTGCGGTGCTCTTCGCACGGCCCCACGTCGAGCAGCGCGGCACGGTGCTCCGGCGCCGCGTAGCCCTTGTTCGAATGCCAGCCGTAGCAGGGATACGAGCGGCTCAGCTCGACCATGAGGCGGTCGCGCGCCACCTTCGCGATCACGCTCGCGGCAGCGACCGAGGCACACGTGAGGTCGGCCTTCACCTTGAGCGTGACCTGTTCCGGCTCGACGGTCGTCGGGGAAGCCGACGAGCGGTCCGGCCGGGTGAACCAGTCGTAGTTGCCGTCGAGCAGGATGAGATCTGGACGCACTGGCAGTTTCGAAACCGCACGCTCGCCCGCGAGGCGCAGGGCGCGCAGGATCCCGATCTCGTCGATCTCGGCCGCACTTGCGTGGCCGATGGCCCAGCAACTCGACCAGGAATTGATCCTCGGCACGAGCGCCTCGCGCGCCGCCGGGGGCAGGAGCTTGCTGTCGCGAAGTCCGGTCGGGGGCCGGCGGGTGACGGCGTCGACGACGACCATGCCGACCGACACCGGTCCGCCGAGTGAGCCTCTGCCCACCTCGTCGCAGCCCGCGACCGCGACTCGGTCGGCGACGAGCAAGTCGCGCTCGAGCTTGAGGTTGGGAGCGCGTCCGGCAGTCACGTCAGGTCTTGGTCCGAACCAGGCGCGGTGCGCACGGACGCGACCGTAGCTCCCGGCGAGCACCGGGCGGCGGTTCGCCGGCAAACCATGCGGTTGCTGCGGCAGGCTTTCCGAGGCGTAGCCTGCACGGCATGGCTGAGCGGCGCAGGGTCAACGTCGTCCCCCACACGCACTGGGACCGGGAGTGGTATTCGCCGTTCCGGACCTTCCAGCTCCGTCTCGTCGACCTTGTGGACGGCCTGCTCGAGCTCATGGAGTCCGACCCGTCCTATGCCCGCTTCCTTCTCGACGGGCAGATGGCCGCCGTCGACGACTACCTCGAGATCCGCCCGGAGAACGAGGGACGCCTGCGCCAGCTGGCTGCTTCCGGACGGCTCACCTTCGGGCCCTGGTATGTCCTCATGGACGAGTTCCTCGTCTCCGGCGAGACGATCATCCGCAACCTCCAGCTCGGCATCGAGCGGGCGGCCGCGTTCGGGGGCGCCATGGAAGTCGGCTACCTCCCCGACATGTTCGGGCACGTGGCGCAGATGCCGCAGCTGCTGAGCGGCGCCGGCTTTGCCGACGCCGTCGTGTGGCGAGGAGTGCCCGCCGCGGTCGACAAGACCGCCTTTCTCTGGGCCGCGCCCGACGGTTCTGTTGTCCGCGCCGAGTACCTCCTCGGCGGCTACTCGACCGGAGCCTCGGTCGGTGACGACGCCAAGGCCTTCGTGCGGCGGCTGGAGGCTCTCGAGGAGGAGCGCTCGGCGTTCCTACTCGGCCCGGAGGGGGCGATCCTGTTCCCCAACGGAACGGATCACCAAAAGCCACAGCCCTGGCTCGGGCGGGTGGTGGAAGAGGCCAACGCGATTCAGGACCGTTTCGAGATCGTGATCTCCTCTCTGCCCGAGGCACTGCAGGGGGCGCCTCGGGCGGGCTTGCCTCGCTGGTCCGGCGAGCTGCGGTCCGGCGCCCGGGCGAACGTACTGATGGGCGTGGCGTCGAACCGGGTGGATGTCAAGCAGGCTGCCGCCCGCGCCGAGCGGGCGCTCGAGCGACTCGCCGAACCGCTGGCGTCGCTCTTCATGGCGAGCGACCGTTACCCGGCGGCCGTGCTCCGGGTGGCTTGGCGCGAGGTCGTACGGAACTCGGCCCACGACTCGATCTGCGCCTGCTCGCACGACGAGGTCGACGCCGCCGTGCTCCACCGGTACGCGGAAGCGACGAGGATCGCCGAGGGGGTCACCGAGCGCGCCCTCGCCGGCCTCGCATCGTCGCTCTTGGAGCCGTGCCACGTTGCTGTCAACCCTTCGGCGCGGCCCCGTTCGGGCGTCGTCGAGATGATCCTCGGCGGCGAGGGCGCCATCGAAGGTGCCCAGATCCTCGACGAGCGGGTCGGGCTCGCGGCGGACCTCGTGCTCACCACGACCGAGGTGCGCGGCATCCTCTCCCAGCTCGGCCGGCAGGACCAGCTCGGCGAAGGCGCCTACCTCGACGGGGTCGACATCGAGGAGGACGACACCGGCATCGACATCGCCGTCCGCTTCCGCCCGCAACGACGCGAGGACCTGGCGGTGGAGCAGATCAAGAGCGACCTGCTCGCCCGCTTCGCTCTGCGGCCGGATGCCCAGGTCCGCGTGAGGCTCGACCAGGCGTCGTCCCGGCGGGTGCTGGCCCGCGTGGAGGACATCCCCGGCTTCGGCTGGAAGGCCTGGCAACCGGGGCATCTCGCCGACCCGGTCGCCGCCACCGAGACCGCCGGCGGCGAGCTACGGCTCGCGAACTCGCTCGTGACCGTCAGCCTCTCGCCTGCCGACGGCACCTTCTCGGTCGACGATGTGCCGGGCTTCAACCGGCTCGTCGACTCCGGTGATCACGGCGACACCTACAACTACTCGCCCCCCGAGCACGACGTCGTCGTCGACACGCCCGAGTGGGTGGCGGTATCGCTGCTCGAGTCCGGCCCGGTGCGGGCGGTTGCGCTCGCCAAGCGAATGTACCGCTGGCCGGAATCGGTCGACGAGGGCCGGCGGGCCCGGATCGGCGAGCGAGAGGTGGTTGTCACCTCCCGCATCGAGCTCCGCGCCGGGGAGCCCCTCATCCGGGTAACGACGAGCTTCGACAACACCTGCCGGGACCACCGCCTCCGCGCGTGGTTCCCGCTGCCCGAACCGGCCGACCACTCGAGCGCCGAGTGTGCCTTCGCGGTGGTCTCGCGCGGACTGGTCGCGGAGGCAGGGCCGAGCGAGCGGGCGCTTGCGACCTTTCCCTCGCGGCGCTTCGTACAGGCGGGGAGGCTGACGGTCTGCCACGAAGGGCTGTGCGAGTACGAGCTCGTCGATCTCGCCGGCGGCACCGCGGCCGGGCAGGCGGGCGCTGCCGATCTCCCGCCTGGCGGCAGCGATTCTGCCGGCACGCTCCGGGCGCACGGTTTGGCGCTGACCTTGCTCCGGGCGACGGGCATGCTGTCACGGCTCACAATGCTGAACCGCCCGCTCCCGGCGGGACCGACCGATGCCCTCGAGGGCCCGCAGTTGCAGGGGCCGCGCACGGTGCACTACGCCTTGGCCGTCGGCGACCGGAACGGCTACGGCCTCGCTGACGATGCGTTCGTCGACCTGCCCGTCCTCGCCAGCCTCGGTGGCGGCCGGCGTCGGCTCGAAGGGTCGATGCTGTCGGTGTCCGGCGCCGAGGTGAGCTCGCTCCGGCGCGTTGCCGGCGGAGCGCTCGAGGTCCGGGTGTTCAATCCCGCTGGCCTCCCTACCACCGTCGAGGTACGGAGAAGCGCTGCAGAGTCCGACGGGTCCGATGGCGAAGCGCCGATGGCGAGGCTCCGAGGCCAACTCGTCGACCTGCGCGGTCGTTACGTCGCCAGCTTCGAAGGCTCCTTCGAGCTCGGGCCCTACCGGATCGCGACGGCACGGCTCAGCGACTGACACCTCGGCCGGGCGATCTCAAGCGGCCGCAAACGGGGCGTCGCCGGCCGGGCTGGCGGGTCAGGGCTCCGAACGAAGGCCCTGCAGCTCCGGCTTTGCCGAGCGGCGCATCAGCGACGCGATCGTCGCTGCCGGCGCTTTGCCCTCGTAGAGCACGGCGACCACCTGTTCGGCGATCGGCATCTCGAGCCCGAGTCGGCCGGCGAGCTGCACGACCGGGCGCGAGCTCTTGATCCCCTCGGCGACCATCTTCATTCCTGCGACGATCTCGTCCATCGACCCGCCTGCCGCGAGCTCCAGGCCGACCGTGAAGTTCCGGCTCTTGGTGCTCGTGCACGTCGCGACGAGGTCGCCCAACCCGGCAAGACCTCCGAAGGTGAGCGGATCCCCACCGAGGGCCGTGCCCAGTCGCGCGACCTCCGCCAGGCTGCGGGTGATGACCGCGGCTCGCGTATTGTCCCCGAAACCAAGCCCCACCGCCATACCCGTCGCGATCGCCATCACGTTCTTCACCGCGCCGGCGATCTCGCACCCGACGACGTCGGTGTTCGTGTAGACGCGCAACGTCTCGGTCGAGAACAGGCCCTGCAGCTCCCGCGCGAGCTTCTCGTCGGCGAACGCCACGACCGTTGCGGCCGGCTGGCCGTCCATGACCTCGCTGGCGAGGTTTGGGCCCGTCAGCACGCCGGCCGGGCTCGCGGGACAGACCTCGCCCGCCACCTCGGTCATCCGCAGCAGCGTCTCCTGCTCGAGTCCCTTGGCGAGGCTGAGGACGGGAGTGCCCGACGCCATCGCCTCTAATGCGCTCGACAACACCTCGCGAAAGCCATGCGAGGGCACCGCCATCACCACGACGCTCGCGCCTTCGACGGCCTCGGCGATCGACGAGGTCGCCCGCAACGACTCGGGGAGCCGGGCGTCGCCGAGGTACGTCGTGTTCTGGCGGCACTCGTTGATCTCGGCAGCCAGGTCCGGGCGGCGCGCCCAGAGCACGGCCTCGGTGCGCGTCGCGACGATGGCCGCGACGGTGGTGCCCCACGAGCCTGCGCCGATCACCGCGACTTTGCTGCCCATCGAGGGCCACGCTACCGGCGGACACTGCGCGCCACCCGATGCGACCGGCGTTCCGGCGGCCCGGTCAACCGCCACCCCTAGACTCGACGACGTGCGAGCCGCGCTCGTCCCGGTGAAGTCGTTTCGTACCGCGAAGCTGCGGCTCGCAACGGTTCTCGATCCACCCGCCCGCGAGGCTTTGTCCCGCGAGCTGGCCTCGCGCGTGATTCTCGCCGCGGCGCCGCTTCCCGTCCTCGTCGTCTGCGATGACCGGGAGGTGGCGGCGTGGGCCGAGGCGCGCGGCGCCCGGGTGGCGTGGACTCCCGGTCTCGGCTTGTCGGCGGCAGTGATGGCTGGCGTGGCGCAGCTTGCCGGCGAAGGGGTCGAGCTGGTGGTCGTGGCCCATGCGGATCTTCCGCACGCGGCAGGGCTGGCGACGCTGGGCGAGGTGGGCGACGTGACGCTCGTTCCCGATCTTCGGGAGGACGGGACGAACGTGGCGGTCGTGCCGGCGGGGGTGGGGTTCCGTTTCGCTTATGGGGCGGGAAGTTTCGAGCGGCACCGCACCGAAGCGGCCCGTCTCGGGCTGCCGTGCCGGATCGTGCACGACCGGCGGCTGGCGATCGACATCGACCTGCCGGAGGACCTCGCGCTCCTTCCCGTGGCAACTTGACTCGATGAGGTCCAACCTGCCGGTCCCCGCCCGGGCGCTCGCCGTCGCCGCCCACCCCGACGACGTCGAGTTCGGATGCGGCGGCACATTGGCGAAATGGGCGGCAAGTGGCTGCGAGATCTTCCACCTCGTGTGCACGGACGGATCCAAGGGAACCTGGGATCCCGCGCAGGACCCGGCCGAGCTCGTCGTCACCCGCCGCCGCGAACAGCGCTCCGCTTCCCGGTCGCTCGGCGGCAAGGGTGACGTCACCTTCCTCGGCTGGCCGGACGGCGAGCTCGAGTCGGGGCTCCGCCAGCGCTTCGAGGTTGCCTCGTGCATCCGCAGGCTCAAGCCCGAGGTCGTGCTCGGCCACGATCCGTGGAAGCGCTACCGCCTGCATCCGGATCACCGCAACGCCGGCTTCCTCGTGACCGACGGCATCGTCGCCGCCCGCGACCCCCTCTTCTTCCCCGAGCTCGGCGACGCGCCGCACCGGCCGGCGACGTTGCTGCTGTTCGAGGCGGACGAGGCCGATCATCTCGAGGACGTGACGGGGTTCGTCGATGCGAAGTTGGCGGCGCTGCTGGAGCACCGCAGCCAATTCCGCTCCACGATGGGGATCGCAGAGACGAGTGCCGCCGGCGGGAGGGGGGACGAGGAAAGCGAGAACCCTGAGGTCGTCGACTTCAGGCGCCGAGTCTGCGATCGCCTGGCCGAGCACGGGCGCAAGGGCGACTTTGCGGCGGCGGAGCCCTTCAAGCGCATCGACGACCTCTAGGCCGGCGCGGGCAGGCGGGCGCGGGCAGCCGCACCCGCGACGAGGCCCCACGACGCAGGTGCGCCGCGGGGCCTCGTCGAGAGCTTGCCTAACTGATGACAGTCAATCTCTCTAGCGAGCAGCCTTTCTCGCCGGAGCCCGCTTGGCCGGTGCGGCCTTGCGGGCAGGTGCTGCCTTCCGCGCCGGTGCGGCCTTGCGGGCAGGTGCTGCCTTCTTCGCTGGTACCGCTTTGCGGGCAGGTGCTGCCTTCTTCGCCGGTGCGGCCTTGCGGGCAGGTGCTGCCTTCTTCGCCGGTACCGCTTTGCGGGCAGGCGCTGCCTTCTTCGCCGGTACCGCTTTGCGGGCAGGTGCTGCCTTGGCGGCGCTGGCCGTGACGGCTCCGACGACCTCCGGCTTCTTCAACGGGGTGCGCGAGTTCAGCTCGTTCTTCAGCGTCGCGCCGGCCGAGAAGCCGATGCCCTTCGACGCCTTGATCCGTACTGGTGCACCCGTCTGTGGATTGCGACCGCGCCGAGCGGCGCGGTCACGGCCCTTGAATGTCCCGAAGCCCGTGATCCGAACCGTCTCCGCCGAACGTACCGCCGACTTGATCGCGTAGAGCACCGATTCCAACGCCGCTTCCGCTTCACGCTTCGGCAGTCCGGAAAGCTCACTGACCTTGCCGACCAGTTCTGTTTTGTTCAATTTCGCCTCCTGGCATCTCGTCCAACCCTCACGCAATACAAGGTGATTTTCTGGCGGAAATCAAGCATTCTCGCTGCGCGGGGCGCGCGAGTCCTATATTCCACCGCCTGTTTCGAACGGGAAGTTCGCGGCGCTGGCAGTCGAACGACGGAGTTACGCCTTGAAATACAAGGCTTTCTACGTCCGCGTGAGAGCCCGGCGACCGATCGGTGGGGGTCAATTCACCTGTCGGTCGCGGCCGTCCCAGAAAGGCTGGCGGAGCTTGAATTTCTGCAGTTTTCCCGTCGCTGTTCGCGCCAGCGCCTCACGAAACTCAATTTTGGTCGGACACTTGAAATGCGCCATGTTGGCCCGGCAGAACTCGATCAGCTCGTTTTCGGTCACTTCGCTGCCAGGACGGAGCACGACGAGCGCTGTGACGGTCTCGCCCCACTTGTCGTCCGGGACGCCGATGACCGCCGCCTCCGCCACTGCCGGATGACCGTAGAGGACGTCCTCCACCTCGATCGAGGAGACGTTCTCGCCGCCGGAGATGATGACGTCCTTCTTGCGATCGGAGATGACGAGGTACGGCCCGTCCATATAGCCGCCGTCGCCGGTGTGGAACCAACCGTCGACGAGCACCTTCGCCGTTTCTTCCGGCTGGTTCCAGTACCCGGCGAAGATCTGGTTCGCCCGCGCGCACACTTCGTCGCTCTCGTCGATGCGCAGGCTCACGCCGATGGCCGGCGTGCCCGCGCGGGAGATCAGGCGGGCGCGCTCGCGCGGATCGAGACCGTCCCACTCGGCGGGGGCACGGTTGACCGTGAGTAGCGGGGCGGTCTCGGTAAGGCCGTAGATCTGGATGAACTCCCAGCCCAGATCGGTCTCGACACTCTCGATGACGCTGCTCGGTGGAGGGGCGCCGGCGACCACGATACGCACGGTCCCTCGTCCCGGCACCGGCTCGCCGCGGGCGAGCCGCTGTGCGGCCGCGGCGAGGATCGCCGAGACGACCGCTGGCGCCCCGCACATCAACGTCACTCCCTCTGCCTCTATGCGCCGCAGGATCTCCTCGCCGGCCACCTTCCGCAGCACGACGTGCTTTGCACCCATCCCGGTCGCCGCGTAGGGCATGCCCCAGCCGTTGCAATGGAACATCGGGAGGGTGTGCAGCAACACATCGCGGTCGGTGACCGTGGTGTGCCAGCCAAGGGTCAGCGCATTGAGCGAGCAGTTGCGATGCGTGAGCTCCACGCCCTTCGGCCTCGCCGTCGTGCCGGAGGTGTAGTTGATCGAGCACGTCGCGTTCTCGTCCGCGTCCCATCCCTCCGGGCTGCGGCCGGCCGCAATCGGGGCAAAGAGCCCGGCGTCGGCGACACCGTCGATCACGATCCGCTCGCGTGCCACCACCTGGCGGAGCACCTCGTCGTACTCGGGATCGATGAGGAGCACCTCTGCACCCGAATGGTCGACCACATACTCCACCTCGGCCGCGGTGAGCCGAAAATTGACCGGCACGAGCACCCGCCCCGAGCCGCTCACGCCGAAAAACGCGATCAGGAAACGAGCCGCGTTCGGGCTCACGATCGCGACCTTCCCACCGACGGGCACGTCGAGGTCGTCGAGCGCGGCGGCAAGGCCCGACGCCCGCTGCTGAAGCTCGCCGTAGGTCACTCGCCCGAGATCGCCCGCAACGCTCGGCTCGTCGACGACCGCGACGCGATCGGGGAAGACGAAGGCGGCGCGATCGAGGAAGTCCGAAACGGTCAGCGGTACGAACATAACGACCCTCCCACTCGCCCGGCGGGCTGGGCAGCCGGGCCAGGAAGCCACAGCATGCCCGTTTACGCACCCGCCCGCCATGATGTCGGCCGGTAGGCACCTCGGCTATGACTCGGAGATGACCAGGCCACCCGTCGATCCGCTCGCGGCGGCGCTTGCGGCGTCCGAGCGGCACCGCCACGGCATCTATCTCGGGAGCTCGCTCGGGCCCACTGGTGGCGTCACGCCCGTCTTTGCCCGCCCGCAGCACGCGGTGCTCCTGCTCGGCCCGCCCCGGTCGGGCAAGACGACGGCCGTCGTCGTGCCGAATGTGCTCGCGGCGTGCGGACCGGTGATCGCCGCCTCCACCAAGGCCGACGTGATCGCCGCCACGTGCGCGGCCCGGTCGCGCCTCGGCCCGGTCCTCCTCTACGACCCGAGTGGATCAGTTCCCTGTCCGGCGGGAGTGGAGCGGGTCGCCTGGTCGCCGCTCGGCCTCGCCGGCACCTGGGACGGGGCGGTTCTCGTCGCCGAGTCCATGGTGCGAGCGGCTCGCCCGGGCACCGAGCGCACTGAGTCGTCGCACTGGAGCGAGCGGGCGAGTGCCCTCCTCGCCGTGCTGTTCCACGGCGGGTCGCTCGGACAGCGGCCGTTTCCCGAGGTGGCCGCCGCCGTCGACCGTCACGATCCCGACGAGGCGAGGACGGCGCTCGCCCGACACGGAGCCGATCGGGCGCTGTACCTCCTCGAGGGCATCGTCGCCACCGACGGGCGCGAGCAGAGCGGGATCTGGTCCACGGCCTCGGGAGTGCTCGCCGGTTACCGGACCGACGCTGCGCTCGCGTCGACGCAAGGACGCGTCCTCGATGCCGCCGAACTGCTGGACAGCCGCGGGACGCTGTACATCTGCGCCGGCAGCGATCACCAGCGGCACGCCGCGCCCTTGGTAGCGGGGCTGCTCCGCGAAGTGCGCTCTGCCGCCTATGCACGTTCACTCTCCGCGACCGTGGCCACCTCGGGCGACGCGTCCGAATCAGCGCCCCGGGCGCTTGCGCGGCCTCCCCTGCTCCTCGTGCTCGACGAGTTGGCGAACATCGCGCCCCTCCACGACCTGCCGACGCTCGTCGCCGAGGGCGGCGGTCAAGGCGTCGTGACGCTCGCCTGCCTGCAGGATCTCGCCCAGGCACGGGCGCGTTGGGACCGGGAGGCGGACGGGTTCCTGTCGTTGTTCGGGACCAAGCTCGTCTTCCCCGGTATCGGCGACACGCGGACTCTCGAAGCGGTCTCGCTCCTCGCGGGTGAGCACGACGTGCCGACGCTCTCGGTCACGCGCGGGCCGCGGCGGTACTTCTTTGGCGCCGGGCGGCGCCGCACGAGCCGCACCGTATCGATGCGCAAGGAGCGTCTACTCCCCGTCGACGCCATCGCCCGCGGCCGGCCAGGATGCGTCCTCGGCATCGAGGGCGTCGAGCCGGGGTTCTTGCAGACGACGCCTTGGCACTCGATTTCACCCTGGCGGGAGGCGGTGATGGACGGCCGGGCTCGGGCACGCGAACGCGCCGAGCCCACGCTCACCCTCAGCCCGGTCGCTGCCGGCAGCACCCGTCGCCTGAGGGTCCTCCGGCCGCGTTAGGCCGGTCTCAGCGCCCGAGCGTCGCAGAACCAGCGCGGGCGGGCGCCTCCAGCGCGCGCCGCTCCCGCGCCGGGGCCGCTCGCTCGATGGCCCGGACCGCCTCCCGGACGTGCAGCCGCGTCTCGGCGAGGTCGCCGACCGCAGCAGACCCGATCGCCCGTAGCGCGCTCCGGTCACCGAACGCCTGCCCGTGGTCGTCGATCGACCAGCGCCCGCGGAACGTCTCGATCGCGGCCGCACCGGCACGCCAGGCCGCGCGGTCCGGCCCGGCCGACCGGACCGGACCCAGCTCGGCCTCCAGATAGGGCGGGTGTGCCGCCTCGGCCGCTCGAGAAAGGCGATCGAGGGCGGAGCACTGTGGCGGAACGATCACAACCTGCACGCAGCGCGCGGGCGGCGCTTCGCCGATGGCCGATGGCCGCCTGCCGAGCACGACAAGGTCCCGCTCGAGGTCCGAACGACCGAGCCCGCGCGCCTCCACCACGTCACCGGGCGAGCCACCGGCGCCGTGCACCGAGTCGCGCAGCGCGCGCACCACGGCGACGTCGCTCGCCACGAGCAGCGGAGCCTGCCCCGAGGCTCTGCCCTGCTCCCAAGTCGCAAACACCATCGCGCGGGCTGTGGCGCCGTCGGGCGCGACGAGGACCTGTCGCCCCGCAAAACCGTACCGTTCCGAGATCTCCGGCCCTCCCCCGGCACCGGCAACCCTTGACCTGTCGGCGGGCGAAAGCTCGACCGCGAAGGCATCGAGGTGCGGCGCCAGCACGGCGGTCGTGAGGTACTGGCCTTCGAGGGCTGCGCGGGGGGCGAACAGGACCGCCCGGCCGCCCGCGCCCAAGGTCGACTCGAGGACCGAGGAGAGCTCCCAGGGGCCCACGCGGTGCGCCTCGGCCACCACGACGACGGCGCCGGCGCCGGCGATAACGGGCGGCAGGCCGCCGGAGAACGCCGCCGTCTCGATGCCGGTCACTGCCTCGAACGAGGCGGCGGCCGCCCGTCCGGGCGCCACCGCGGCGACGGCCCGGTCCCGGCAGGAGGCGAGGCTGCCGAGCGCGTCGAGCGCCCCCAGCCTCCCGCCCGGGGGATAGGCCAGGATCCTGACCGCACCGGGCAGCTCGCGGACGATGCGCGTGAGACCGTCGTGGACCGCCACGATCGCGGCGGTGGTGTACAGCGGCTCGGGCACGCCGGCGGGAATGGATCGTCCGGACGGGCCCTGTAAGCGCCGGTCCTTCGGCGGGGACGGGGCCGGAACCTCGATGACTGCCCCCGCAGTCAACAGCCGCTCGATGTCGCGCTCGACCTCGGCGACGAGGGCGCCCGCTGGCAAGGACGCGCAACGCGACCGGACGAGGTCGCCTCGCCGGCACGTCCCGTCCCGGGCGGCGACGCCGTGCTCGCCGAGCGCGCGTTCTGCCCACCGGTCCGCCGGTACCGACGGCGCGACCGGGGACCTCCCGACCAGCGAGCCGAGCCGGTTGTCGGAGATCCCGAGCCGGTACGAACGCTCTCGCCATCCGGACACGAGCTCCTCGTACGGGGTCGCGAGATCCTTGTCGGGACGGGTCCGAACCGCGGCGATGCGCGCCGCACGCGGACCGGAGCGACCCGATTGCTGGAGCGCCGTTTCTATTTCGACCGTGCGACGCGAGAAGGCCCGCCTCACCTCCGGGTCGATGCCGGCGAGGTCGGCCCAGGCGCCTTGGAGCTGGCGCCACGAGACGCCGAGCCGAGAACTCAGCTCGGAGCGCAGCTGGGTCTCGTACAGGTCGCGTGCCGTCCGCAGTTCGAGGAACAGGCCGCGGGCGTCGAGGGCCGACCAGCGACCCTCCGGGCCGGGCGCCAGGTTCGCGATCAGCACGTGACTGTGGAGATGCGGATCGGGGGCCCGGCTCGTGCGGTGGAGGAAGGCGGCGGCGGCGAAGCCCCGTGCCGGGACCGCGGCTCGAGCCTCTCCCCGTCCCGGCGAGCGGCGCACCCGTGCGCCTCGACGCTCCAGGTACCCGAGGGCGGCCGCTGCCGCCTCCTCGTGGCCGGCGCGCACCTGCGCCCGGACCTCCTCCCGACCGAGCGCATGCAGCAGGCTGACCGATTTCGGGGTCGAGCACGTGCAGTCGTAGGCGGCGACGCGCACCCGGTCGTGGCGGGCCGAGAGCAGTTCCCCGGTCGCCGGGTCGGCGCCGCCGAGCAGGGCGCGAAGCGCCGGAGCCTCCACGGTCCCAGTGAGGCCGAGCGACGCCGCCGCCTGCCCCAGCCAACGCCCCTCCGGCTCGATGAGGGCGCTCGCGTCCGCCCGGGCGGAGGCCACGGTGGCGAGGTAGTAGTCCTCCCTCCCCCGATGCACTTTGGCGACGCTGAGCACCGACCTTGGCTACAAGGCGCCCCGACCGCTCCACCTACCGATCAGGAGCCGCGCTGCTGCCGGTGGGAAACTACCCTCTTCCCTCGCGGACCGAGAAGGCGTAAATTGCTCGTGGGTCCTCGGGGAAATGTCTGACCGAAGAGCCGGTGTCTGGGGGTGGGATCCGGCCACGCAGGTGGCAAATGCCGAAGAGTCGTTCCCCTGTGACAAACCCCGAGGGCCCGCTAGTGCTTCAGTGAGCGCCGGCACGTCGTTTCTTCGTGGGGCGGTACCGCTCCAGCGCCCGCCGGGCCGCTCTTGCGCCCGCGCCGACGAGCTCGGGTGGGTCGGTCACCTCGGCCGTCGGGCCGAGCCGCAGGAGCAAGCGGCCGAACCATCCCTCCGCATCGCTGACAGGAATCGTCGCTACCAGGCGCCCGTCCTCGAGCTCGCCGAGTTCACCGATGACCAGACCTTCCACGGCGAAACGTGCCTCGGCTGGCAACACGACCGTCGCCACGACCGCCTCGGACGCGCCGAGATAGGCCTCGGGGCGCGACAGCGCCTCATGCTCGGCAGGCGGCAGCGAGGTGGCATCCGAGGCTGCCGAGCCGGTCAGTCGGACGTCCCGCACCCGGTCGACCTGGAAGCGCCGCAGACCTCCCGCCCGGTGACACCACCCGTCGAGATACCACGTTCCCTCGCGGACGACGACCTGGTAGGGGTCGACGACGCGCATCGAAGGTGCCGGCGCCGAGGCGCCGAAGTAGTCGATCTCGACCTGTTCACCGGACGCGACCGCCGCTCGGAGCGGGCCGAGCGCCGGCGACTGGTCGACTTCCACGGCGAGGCGCGACACTCCGAGCGCCGCCTCGAGCTTGGCGAGCGCACCGGCAAGGTCCCCCTCGGCATCCGATCCGGGCACGGCGAGCAAGGCCCGGGCGGCGGCGGCGAGAGCGAATCCCTCCTCGGGCGTGAGCCGCCGCGGGTGCGCCAGCTCCCGCAGCCCTTCGGCGACGACGCGGTCCTCGTCCACGAGTAGATCAATCAGCTGATCGGGGGTGTAGGGCGGCACACCACAGCACGCGGCGAGCTCGAGGTCATGGAGGAGCTCGGTCTCGCTGACGGCGAAGCGGGCAGCCAGCTCCGGCAGCCGCGCCTCCCCCACACGGGCGAGGTACACCAGGATCGCCAGCAGCCGGTTCAGGCGATGACCTGCCGTCGCCTGTGGCGGCGGCGTCCGGCGAGTCGCTTTCTCCTCGTCGCGAGGAACGGCCGGTGGCGCCAGCGTCGGGCGAGAGGCTCTCTCGTCGTCTTGCGAAGCGGCCGGCGCCCGAGCGCTCGGGGACGATGCCGTCACGCTCGCGGGGCCCGTCGCTCGGGGGCGAATCACCAGCGCCTCGAGGCGCCGCACGACCTCGTCTCGAAGACCCGGCGGGCCGAGCACCTCTGCGGTATCTCCCAGGCCGACGACCCAGTCGACAAAGGCGTCCTGCTCAGGCGCAGCGATCCGGAGGCGCACGGCGCCCGACGGCTCCCAGACATCGACCGATCCGGCGCCGAGCGTGCCCACGACGCCGCGGGCGAGCCGGGCGTCGACGATCATCGTCACGTCCGCCGGGGCCGGCTCGACGCCCTCGGCGTCGTCGGAACGAGCAGCTGTCGCCTTAGACCCGACCCGCCAGGGCAGAAAGCGCACCGCCTCGCGCAGGTCGAAACCCACCGGAAGCTCGAAGCGCGCCGAGTCCCCGAGGACCGGTGCATCCTCGAACCGGTCGACACGGAAGGTCCGTAGCCCGGCGTCGGGTGCCGTCCGATCGCGCCCGACGAGATACCAAGCGGCCTGCTTGAACGTGAGCCCGTAGGGCTCGACCTCGCGGCGCCGGCCCCGATAGCCGAAGCTGACGAGCGCCCGGTCGCGCACCGCCTCATGCAGCGGGCCGAGCGCCGGCAACGACGGCAGGACGGCGATGGGCGGGAGGCCGGGCTCGGGGACCTCCCCGGCGGCGCCGAGCTTGGCGACCGCGTCCCGGCCGGCTGCGCCGCCGAGCTGCACCGCCGCAACGGCGAAGCTCAAGGCTTGCTGCTCGGCGGCGTCGAGCAACAACACGGGAAGGTAGTAGTCCTCGGGGTGGATGCGGTACCCGAGCTGATCCTCACCCGCGAGCGCCTCGACGCTGATCGGGATCCCGAGCTCGCGCAGCGCCCGTTTGTCGCGCTCGAAGGCTTGCCGGCTCGCTTCCTTCGCCTCCGGGTAGCCCACCACCGTCGAGGCGATTTCCCGCAGGGACAGGGGCCGTGGCGTCTCGAGCAGCACCAGGACCAGGTTCGTCATCCGTTCGAGCCGGTCTCCTCTCGCCGCCGCCACCATTCGGTGCATGGTAGGCCGCGACCGGACTCCGGCCTACCGCCCGACCTCCCGTTCCGCGGCCTGAATCGCGGCAATTCCCGTGGTGAAGTGCTCGACCGCGTGCACGAGGTGCACAGTTCGAGGCGACCAGAAGTTGTCGAAGGCGTGTTGGGCGAGGGGCAATTCCGCATACCCGACGGCCTTCGTGCTGCGAGCGCGCAGCGCCGCGACAAAGGCGCGGGCGGAGGCGACCGGGACGAGAACGTCGCCACGGCCGTGGACGACGAGGAAGGGCGGAGTGGCCTCGCCGACTCTCGAGATGGGAGAGGCGGCGAGGAGCGACTCGGCGTCGAAGTCTTCGAATACGCGCTTTTCCAAGATGGGCGCGAGATTTGGATTGCCGATCTTGTCGGAGTCGACGAAGTCGTACACGCCATACAGCGGGACACATCCGGCTACTCCGGTGTCATCGTCCTCGAAGCCGGGCTGCCACACGGGATCGTTGGCGGTGAGTCCTACCAGAGCTGCGAGGTGGCCGCCCGCCGATCCACCGGCAAGAAAGACGAGGCTCGGATCGCCCCCGAATTCGCCGATGTGGCGCTTCACCCAGGCGAGCGCCAGCTTGCAGTCCAGTACGTGCTGCGGCCACCTCGCCTGTGGGCTGAGGGCGTAATTGGCGGTCACGCAGACATAGCCCCGCTCGGCGAGGTGCTTGAGCATCGGGATGCCCTGCTCGCGTTTGTCGCCGATCGCCCAAGCGCCACCGTGGAAATACAGGAGCACCGGCGCGGCCGTCGTGTGGCCGGGACCGGCTTTGCGATAGATGTCGAGACGGTGGGCGACGGTGCCGTCGTCGACGAAGGGCACGTCCCGGATACGTTCGACGCCCTTTGCAAGTATCGGCAGGAGCACAGCAACCCGCCAGGTGTCCTGCATGGTCCAACGCCAAACCGGTGCAATCTCGCCCGCTTCGACAAGCGCGGCCTCAAAGCGGTGTCGGGACCGCAGTCCTGAGGCGAACTGGATCAGGAGGCCGGGACACGCCGCAGCCACCAGCGCAAGCCCAGCGAGGCCCGGCCAGCTGCTCAGCGCACCAGCGAGCCCGAGACTGATCGTCGCAACGAGGACGAGAGCAAGGAAGTGGAGCGGCGCTTCGCCAACCAGCCAGCTCGGCACGAAGGCGAGATCCGAGCCCAACGGTCCCCGCAACGGTCGAATCGCAGTGAGCACAAGCAGGGCCGCGACGACACCAATGCCGAGGCATGCCCAGTTCACGCTGACATCCTAGAAGGCACACTGATAGGACCTTTGGCCCTAGGGACTCCGCCGCGATCCAGCAAAGATGTGTCAGGAAAGGATACGGTGACTCATATGGCCGTCTCGTACAGCACGAACATGCTCGGAGCAATCGTGCACCTCGGGGGCACTGGCAAGTACATCACTTGGCACTTCATCCAGATCTCGCTGGCGAACCTGATCATCATCGGGGCAATGATCGTCTTGTTCGTTGCGGCGATCCTGCTTCCATTTCCGGGGCACAAGACGAGGCAGAAGTGAGCGGACCCGCCGATTCCTTCGCCGTCATCGCCGAGAAGAAGACCTGGACGGGGAGGGTCCGGGACAGGACCTTCAAGGAATTCCCACCGGACCGATTGCTGCCGGACGGCCAGCCCGCCTACGTCGCGTCGTGGATCTACGTCTTCGGAGCACTGACGATCGGGGCGTTTCTCGTCGTGATGCTGTCGGGCGCCGTGCTCGCCGTCGAGGGCCCGGCTTGGTGGCACAAGTCCAACGTCGGTCTGTTCGTGAACTCCATGCACATGTGGAGCACCGAGTTCTTCTTCATGTTCATGGTCATCCATCTCTGGGGCAAGTTCTTCATGGCTGCGTGGCGCGGCCGGCGGAAAGCGACCTGGATCACCGGCGTGATCGCGTTCGTAGTCTCGATCGGGACGGCCTTCACGGGTTATCTGTCCCAACAGAACTTCGACTCGGAATGGATCGGCACCCAGGCGAAGGACGGCATCAACTCCACGGGCATCGGTGCATTCTGGAACGTCCTCAACTTTGGCCAGATGCTGATGTGGCATATCGTGCTGCTCCCCCTCCTCGTCTCGATCCTGATCGGGGTTCATGTCCTGCTCGTCAGGCGGAGGGGTGTCGTACCGCCATTCGCTCCCACCGAGCGTCAGCTCGCCAAGGCTGGCCTCAGCACGACCGCGACCGTCACAACTGACACGACCCCGCTGTCATCTCATGAAACTGCCCCGTCCTTCCCGCAGGAGCAGGTCATCCCGCAGGAGCAGGTCATCCCGCAGGAGCAGGTCATCCCGCAGGAGCAAGGGTTGACGCAGGAGCTCGGGTTGCGGAAGGAGCTCGGGTTGCCGCAAGAGAAGACAGAGGACCTGCCATGAGCGCGACCACCTCGTCCGGCGAGACCGGTCGTCGCCGGGGTCGGCGTTTCAGGCCGGACCGGGACGTGGTCGAGTGGCAGGGCGCCTACCGCCGCTACGACTTGCTGAAGGAGGTCTTCATCGCCTTCCTCGTGGCGCTCATTCTCGTGGGCGCCTGCGCCTACGTGTTCTCGTCGCCCGATGAGCATCCTGTGACGTTGAAGTCCTGGTCGAACGCCGCACCGGTGGCCTTCGCCCAGACGGCGATGACCGAGCTCGACGGAACGAGCGGCGTGGCTACCTACGGGCCGCCGTACACGCGCACCCCCGGCGTCAGCCAGAAGCTCGGTCCGATCGGGCTGGAGCAAGCCGCCGGGACCCGGATCCCGATCAACACCGCCCAGGATTTCGTCCTGGGACCGCTCGCGACGCTCCCCGACCAGCCCGCCCTCGCTGCGGCCCTTGCCACCTACGAAGGTGCCTCCCCGGCACAGCAGGCGACGTGGGATGTCGCCTATGAGAAGGTCGTCGCCGACGCGACCTTCTCCGGCGGCCTGCTCGTCGTGAAGCCGGGCCCCTACGGCCCGGTCGGCGTCCTCATGAGCGATATCGAGTCAATGGCTCGATCCGGAGCGCTCGACGGCGCCCTGCTCGCCACACCCCAACTGTACGGGACCGACTACACCAAGCCGCTGCTGTTCATCGCCGACGGCAGCTATCTGGGCGATCAGGCGAGCATGCGTCACCTCACCGGAGACCAGTGGGGGATGATGAACGAGACCGGGAACTTCCCCGGTCAGGCATGGCTCTGGCTCTACACCTTCTTCTACCAGGTCCCCCCGATGAACTCTTCGTCCAGCGGCGACGTCGAGGTGTGGGCGATCATGATGGGGCTCACGCTCCTGCTGGCCCTCGTGCCGTTCATTCCGGGCCTGCGATCGATCCCGAGAGGGATCGGCATCTACCGCCTGATCTGGCGCCAGCACTACCGCTCGCTCGGACCGGAGGCAATCGCGCAGCTGCCACCCCGTCGCCATGCGCCCCGGCGGTAGGGGCGAAGCCAGGACGGGGACCGGAACGAGCGGGCCGGCGGCTACAGCCTGAAGCCGGCCTCCCGGACGGAGCGTTGCGCCTCCTCCGTCCCGCCCAACACCACCTCGGCCACCTGGTCCCGGCCGCAGAGGAAGAGCACGAGGTCCTGCACTCCTCCTCTCAGCACCGCGCGTGGCTCGGCCCGTCGAGCGACGATCCGCTCGCCGTCGGGCCGCTCGAGCTCGAGCCCGGCGCCCCGGACCTTGCGGGCGAGCATTCGGCCCCGACGGCCGAGTAATGCCCACAGTGCGGAGTCGAGAGCGGGATCGTCCCGCCGCTCCCAGGCCGGAGCGGCTCGCCGGACGTCCTCGAAATGAACGAAGAACTCGGCGAGGTTGACGATCTCATCGAGCCGTCGAGCGAGCAGCGGCGGCCCTGACCTCACCTTGGCCACAAGCGCGTCGTAGCCGTGGCTGCGCAGCGCGGACTCCATCGAGACGTCGGTGAGCTTGGCGAGAGCGCCGCCGACGAGCAGGCCCGGCATCGCAAGCGGGCGGCGCTCGCGCACGAACAGGTGTGCCGCGAGATCCTTCGTCAGCCAGCCGTCACAAAGGGTGGCCGCTTCCGGGCCGAGTTCGTTCAGCAGGTCGCAGAGACCGGTACGCTCCGACCGAGCGAGCTGAGCTGTCGGCATGACCCCTCCTTCGCTGTCGCCTCTTGCGACGGTAGCGGCCGAGTCGGACGCTCAGCCGGGCGCGGCCCGCTCCGCCACCGCCGACTCGTGCGCCAGCAACCACTCCTTCATCCAGAGTCCTCCGCCGTAGCCGACGAGGCTGCCGTTGGCCCCGATGACGCGGTGGCACGGGAACACGATCGGGAGCGGGTTCTTGTTGTTCGCCATGCCGACCGCCCGGCTCGCCTTGGGATTGCCGACGCGGGCCGCCACCGACCCGTAGCTCTCGGTCCTGGCGTAGGGAATGTCCGCCAGCGCCCACCAGACCCGGCGTTGGAACGCAGTCCCTGTCGGAGCGAGCGCGAGGTCGAACGTCCGGAGATCGCCGGCGAAGTACGCCTCGAGCTGCTCGACGGACTCGTCGAGGGGGGCACAGCTCCCGGCACTCGCCCGAGCTTCGGCTTCGTCGCGATCGCCGAAGAAGCCGGGGAGGCGCAGCTCGCGAAGGCCCGTCTCGTCGGCGATGAGCAGAATCTCGCCGATCGGAGCCTGGTAGGTCGTCCAGTAGGTGGTCGGTTCGCTGCTCCCGGTGCTGCGAGCAGCGGCCTCGTTGTCGATGAGCGTCATGCTGCCTGCTCCTTTCTCGCCGTCTGGCGTCGGTCGGTCTTCTCCAGGCCGTGGTTCATCGGCCCGGACCACAGGTACTGCAACGCGTAGGAGCGCCAGGGGCGCCACGACTCGGCCATCGACGCCGCGCGGCGCGGATCACCCGGCAGGCCGCGGGCCTCGAGGGCGCGGCGAACGCCGAGATCGCTCGGCAGGAACGCGTCGGGGTCCCCGAGCGCCCGCATCCGGATGTAGGCGACCGTCCACGGTCCGATGCCGGGGATGGCCAGCAGCTGGCCGGCAACGAGGTCCCGGTCGGCACCGGCGTCGAGCGTCACGTCTCCCGACGCGAGCGCGGACGCGAGCCGGCGCATCGCCGTCGCGCGGCCGGCGGGCATCGGCAGCTGTTGGGGCTCGAGGGCCGCGATCGCGTCTGCGCTCGGGAAGAGGTGCGTGAGCGACCCGGATGCCTCTCCCAACCTTCGTCCATGTTCTTCCGTGAGCCTGCCCGCGACCGTCCTGGCTCCGGCCACGCTTACCTGTTGGCCGATGACCGCCCGGAACGCCAGCTCGTCGCCGTCGACGTGCCCGGGCGTTCGCAGTCCTGGCATCGAGACGACCGACGGTCCGAGCACTGCGTCGGCGCCGAGCGCCTCGGCGACCGAGACCGGATCGGCGTCGAGATCGAACAGCCGTCGCAGCCGGCGGACCGCGGCCGTGAGATCGCGGAGATCGTCGAGGCTGACGAGGCATCGCAGGTACCCCTGGACGCCGGGCTCGACGGCGACCTCGGCGATGCCGGTCCCGTGTGGCAGGGAAAGTGTCCTGCGATAGCGCTCCCCGTCGCCTTCCTCGACCCCTGGGATCGCCCGTGCGGCGAGGAACCCGAAGAGCTCCGCGGCTCGAAACGGGGATCGGTACGCGAGCTTGAGGGCGATCGTCCCCGGTGCGGCCCACGGTGTCGTGTGGGGTGAGCGCCGGGACGCGGCACGGCTCCGGAGCGCCATCGGAGCAAGGGCGAACACCTCCCTGATCGTGTCGTTGAATTGGCGCACGCTCGAGAACCCGGCTGCGAAAGCGATCTCTGCGGCCCGCAGGTCGGTCGTCTCGAGCAGGATCCTTGCCGCCTGGGCGCGCTGGGCCCGGGCCAGTGCCAACGGGCCGGCGCCGACCTCGGCGAGCAGCAGGCGATTCAGATGCCGTTCGCTGTAGCCGAGACGGCGCGCCAGGCCCGGCACGCCGTCTCGATCGACGACACCGTCGGCGATGAGCCGCATCGCCCGCCCGACCGCGTCGGCTCGCCGGTCCCACTCGGGCGAGCCGGGAGTTGCGTCCGGCACACAGCGCTTGCAGGCACGGAAACCTGCCCGCTGCGCCGCGGCTGCCGTCGGGAAAAAGCGCATTCTTGCCGCCCGCGCCGGGGGCGATGGGCAGCTGGGCCGGCAATAGATGCCGGTCGAGGTGATCGCGACGAAGAACCAACCGTCGAAACGGGCATCTCGGCTACGCACCGCCAGGTAACGGGCATCGTCGTCGAGAGGTGCCGACATCGCGTCCCTCGTCGGTCCGCTCCGGATCGCTGCCTCGGCCATATCCCCAGTCTGACAGCCGCCGGGCCGAGAGTCTGGCGGAAATCGGACAGAGGCATGAGCGCCGCCGGCGGCACTGGAACGGAGCCGAGCCGGCTGAAACAGGGAGGAGTTCAGGCCTCGCTGACGCTGCGTAGGACTCCCGCGCCGGAGAAGATGGCCTCGAGCTCGCCACGCAGAGCGGCGAAGTTCTTGGTCGTCCGGGAGGCACCGACAGCGCCGCCCGCCCATCCCGACGACTGGCGCTCGATGCGCACCGTGGTCTCCCCTGGCCCCGCGCTCATGAGGCGGACGCCTACTTTCATGTACTGGGAAAACGCGCCGACCAAGATGCTCGCCGTCTTCGAGCCGACCTCGGCGGTGGCCGTCCAGTCGTCCTGCCACGTCAGGGCGAACTTGCGCGCGACGAGCGCTTGTTCGGCCGTGACCCGGGCCGCCACCGGATCACCGGTCACGAGGAAATCGATGTGCTTTGTTGCCATGGTCCTGCTCCCTTCTCCGCAGTCGACCCTTGCCGGGCGCTAACCGCTCGGCGCCTCTCCCAAGATGACCACGTCTTGAGCGGTCGCTCCGACGGCTTGGCAATACCCGGGCGCAGCACACGAGAGCGCACCGAGTCCGGCCACGTCGGAGGGGAGGTTCTCCGGCGCCCACGTGGCGCCGTCGTCGGTGGTGGCGACGACGATACCGGCGGGCGTGCCGAATTCGGTCTCGGTATCTCCCGCTGCGACACACTCGGTCGTCGACGGGCACGAGACGCCCACGAAAGAGCCCACGCCAGGGGGAACCGGCTCACCGACCCAACTCGCACCACCGTTCGTCGTGGCGATCGTGACTCCGGCCGGCGGAAGCCCGGGCGCGGTCGAGACGGCACCGACGGCAACACAATGCGTCGTCGACGGGCATGAGACCCCGACGAGCTGCATCACGTTCGACGGGACCGCCCGGGCGGACCAGAACGCTCCGCCGTTGGTGGAGACGGCGACGGCGCCGGCAGACGAGCCGGTGCCGGACTGGGTGGAGCCGACCGCGACGCAGTCGTAAATGGAAGGGCACGAGACACTTCCCAGACCCGCGACGCTCGGCGGGGCCCGGTGGGCGATCCACCTGACTCCTCCGCTCGTGGTGACAAGGACGATCGGGATTCCGGACCTGGTCTCGCCCACGGCGACACAATATTTGAGCGACGCGCACGAGACGGCGTCGAGACCCGACACCCCGCCGGGGACCTTCTCGGTCGCCCATACCACCCCGCCGTCGGTGGTTACGACGACAGCTCCCGGCGGCGGCACGCCGGCAGGCGCGGCTATGGCACCCACCGCGACACAGTCCTTCGCCGACGGGCACGAGACGCCGTCGAGGGAGGCCACGCCCGCCGGCATCTTCTGCGCGGTCCAACGAGCGCCGCCGTTCGTCGTCGCGAAGGCGGCGCCGCCGGACAACAGGGCGCCGACCGCGACACAGTCGTCCGAGGGCCGACACGATGCGTCGGCGAGCGTGGCAAGTCCTGCGGGGACGTGCCTGCTCACCCACGGCGCTCCGCCCTCGGTGGTGGCGACGACACCGGCGACGAAGTCGTCGGCGACGCCCGCGGCGATGCAGACCGCAGTGGACGGGCAGGCGACTCCGTAGAGAAATCCGACACTTGCCGGGGTCTTCAGGGCGTGCCAGCTGACACCACCGCTCGTCGAAGCGAAGGCGGCCGGACCGCCCGGAGTGCTCCCGACTGCCACGCAGTCCTGCGCGGACGAACAGGAGACGCCGCTGAGACTGCTCTCGGTCGAATGAAGGCGCTGCGCGACCCAAAGGGCGCCACCGTCGATGGTGGTGAGGACGGCGGGAAGACCGGACTCGGTCTCGCCTACCACGACACAACGACTCGCGGACCGGCACGAGTCGCCGATGAGATAGCCCGCGGGAGTCGGAACCTTCTCGGTGACCCAGATGGCGCCGCCGTCGGTGGTGGCGGCGACGGCACCCGAGGAACCGTTCTCGCCCACTGCGACGCAGTCCCTCGTGGAGGGGCACGAGATGTCGCCGAGAGCGGTCACGTCCGGCGGAACCGTCTCGGCAACCCACGTCGATCCGCCGTCGGTGGTCGCGACGAGCGCGGGGCCGCCGGACTGCGTATCTCCTTCGGCATAACAGACCTTCGTCGACGGGCACGCGACGGCGGCGAGATACCCGACGGTGAACGGAACCGTCTGCGCCACCCAGCTGGCGCCGCCGTCGGTGGTGGCGACGACCGCGACACCGGTCTGACTCTCGCCCACGACACCGGTCTGACTGGCCCCCACCGCGACGCAGTCCTTCGTCGACGGGCACGAGACGCTGTTGAGGCTCGTGACCCCGACCGAAGCCGTTTGGTCGACCCAGGTCGCGCCGCCATCGGTGGTGGCGATCACGACACCGGTTGCGAGCTCGGCGGTGACCCCGACCGCGACACAGTCCTTGACCGACGGGCAGGTGACGGACGCGAAGCTCCCGGAAGGAAACGGATACGTCGCCTCCACAGCGAACGCGCCAAGGCCCGGCCCTGATGCGCCCGCCGGCAAGCAGGCCGCGACTCCGGCGAGCGACAAGGCCGCAGTGCAGGTGAGGCCAAGTGCCAGAACGCGCCGGAGCAACCGTCGAGGCGCCCGGCGCCTGAGGTCGTCTCGATAGGCCTCGGCCGACTCGCTACGGATCGTGGCGATTCCTCTCAGTCAGTCGCGTCAAGCTAACCTCAAACCGATGTACAACGTCATCGTGGTGGGAACGGACGGCTCGGCGACGGCGGCCGTCGCGGTTCGCCACGCAGCCGGGCTCGCAAAGCTGACCGGGGCGAGGTTGCACATCGTTCACGCCTATCAAGTCGTCTCGGCGGGCAGCGTGGCCATTGCGGGGACCATGCCGACTTGGATCGACGACCTGGAAGGGGTCAACGCCGGCATCGCGACCGAGAGCGAGCTCGTCTGTTCTCGCGCCGCCGCGGAAGCCCTGAGCGACGGTGTCGACGTCGAGACCCACGCGCTCGCCGGTGACGCCGCGGATCTACTCGTCACCGTCGCCGAGGATGTCGGCGCCGACCTCGTCGTCGTCGGAAATCGCGGCATGACGGGCGTCCGGCGGTTCGTGCTCGGCAGTGTGCCCAACAAGGTGTCCCACCGATGCTCGTGCAATCTCTTGATCGTGGACACGTCGCCTGACTGACGGGGAGGTGGTCCGACCGTGGCACTCCATTCGCACACGACCGATCGACCGGGCGACGACGAGCTGAGCTTCCGCCCACAGTTCAGCCAGCACGGCGAGGTCGGCGTGGTGCCTCGGCTTCGCCTGGCGCACAAGGGCATGCCTCCCCCGATCGCGTTGCAGATCATCCACGACGAGCTGATGCTGGACGGCAACGCCCGGCTCAACCTGGCGACGTTCGTGACGACCTGGATGGAGCCGGAGGCCGAGCTGCTCATGGCCGAGTGCGCCTCGAAGAACATGATCGACAAGGACGAGTACCCGCAGACGGCCGAGATCGAGCGCCGCTGCGTGAACATCCTCGCCCGCCTCTGGAACGCGGAGGGCACCGGTGCCACCGGATGCTCGACGACGGGGTCGAGTGAGGCGTGCATGCTCGGCGGGCTCGCCCTCAAGTGGCGGTGGCGGCAGCGGCGCACCGCGGCCGGATTGCCGACGGACCGGCCGAATCTCGTCATGGGCGCGAACGTTCAGGTCTGCTGGGAGAAGTTCTGCCGCTACTTCGACGTCGAGCCGCGCTTGGTCCCGATCGGGCCCGCGACCACCTATCTCACGCCCGAGGGCGCGACGGGGATGTGCGACGAGAACACGATCGGTGTCGTCGCCGTCCTCGGCTCGACCTTTGACGGCGCTTACGAGCCGGTGGCCGAGATCGCCGCCGCGCTCGACGCCCTCGCCTCGGGAGGCGGCCCGGATGTGCCGATGCACGTGGACGGGGCGTCGGGGGGTTTCGTGGCTCCGTTCCTCGACCCGGGACTCGAATGGGACTTCCGGATCGCCCGGGTCCAGTCGATCAACGTCTCCGGGCACAAGTTCGGGCTCGTCTACCCGGGCGTCGGCTGGATCCTGTGGCGCGACGCCGAGGCGCTGCCGGGCGAGCTGGTGTTCAAGGTCAACTACCTCGGCGGCGAGATGCCGACGTTCGCGCTGAACTTCTCCCGGCCGGGAGCTCAGGTGGTGGCGCAGTACTACAACTTCCTGCGCCTGGGCGTCGAGGGCTACTGCGAGGTCCAGGCGGCCTGCCGGGACACCGCTCAGTGGCTCGCTGGCAAGATCGAGCGCCTCGGCCCGTTCACGCTCGTCTCGAGAGCCGAGGGGATCCCCGTCTTCGCGTTCCGGCTCACCGACACCTTGCCCTACAGCGTCTTCGACATCTCCGAGGCACTCCGCTCCTGGGGCTGGCTCGTCCCCGCCTACACGCTGCCGCCGGCTCTCGAGGACGTGTCGGTGCTCCGCGTCGTCGCTCGCAACGGCTTCAGCCGGGACCTTGCGAAGATGCTCCTGGAGGACCTTCAGAAAGTGCTGAAGCGGCTGGCGGCTGCGGGTGGCCCGGGGCCGGGTCCGACGGCGGAACGGGCTGGCTTCCACCATTGACCGGCGGGTCGCCGGCCGCCACCTGCTGATCGATCTGGTCGGCGACAGCCGCGAGGTCGTCGAAGGTCACGTGCACCTGTTGCTCGGGCCGGCGGCGGTTCTGCTCGGCCTGAGCCGCGAGCACCTCACGGTCCGCCCGTGTCAGCGGCGGCTGCACCATCGAGCGCGGCCAGAGACGGCGGCTGAGCACCACGTTGAGCTCCGAGCTGTAGACGACGAGCCGGACGACGAGCGAGATCCAAAAGACAAGGCCGAGCACGAACGCGAAGACGCCGTAGGTCGCCGACGAGTTGCGCAGCGTGTGGCCGAGGAGGTACGTGCCGACCGCCTGGAGGACGGTCCACCCGACACCGGCGACCAGCGCGCCCGGTAGTAGGTACTTGGTCTTCACCATCGGAGGGGTGAGCACGCGGTAGGCCGCCACGAACTGCGCGCACGAGACGAGGAGCGATGCGACGACCGCTCCGGCATCGACGAGAAACGGCCGCGACGAGGTGTTCGTGCCCACCGCGGTCAAGAAGGTCGACACGATGATCCCGGCGCCGAGCAGGGCGATGAACTCGAGGCTACGGCCCATTCGCTTGACGAAGTTGGAGCGATGGATGCCGGGAAGGTTCCAGATCTGCTCCATCGTGTAGATACCGTTCTGCGCCAGGCCGAGCGAGCCGTACAGCAGCAGCACGATCGCGATGACGAGGCCGATCAGGCTGCTGCGGTGCAGCGCGTGGACGTTGTTGCGCAGTTCGCTTCCCATGAGCGGGAACTGGGCGAACGTCGAGTTGAGGATCTCGTTTCGCAGATGGGGGTCACTGCTCAGCACGAGGCCGAGGATGGTCACGAGCAGCAGCAGCAGCGGGAACAACGTGATGAACCCCGAGAACGCGAGGACGGCGGCGAGGTTCCCCGCCGTGTCGTCGCCATATTTCTTGATGACCGCGAACGCGACGCTCGGGACGGTGTGCCTCTGCTGGGCGCGGTCGATGACCCGGACCACTCGCTCGACCGGGTTCACTCGGAGAACTCCCAGACGTACTTGCCCACCGCGCCCTCCTACGCCGAGCTGGCGGCCATCAACCGCGCCGTCGAGATCTCTCCCGGGCATCCCCTGGGCGCGAACACCCTCTCGTTACCATCGTGGCACGCCCGATTGAGAAAGGGAGTCCAATGGACCCGAATGTCAAGCCCGAGGTGGAAGTGCGCTCGAGTGCCCGGCGCCGCAAGACCGGCGTTGCCTTCTGGGAGGGCGGGCGCGTCGTCGTGGTCGTGCCCGAGCGCATGTCGCTCGCCGCGCGGAAGAGCTTCTCCGAGCAGTTGGTCAAGCAGCTGTTGCAGCGCGGCTGCCGCAAGCACGCCTCCGATGCCGGGCTCGCCGACCGCGCGGCCATGCTGGCGGACCGGTACCTCGACGGCACCCGGCCATCCTCGATCCGCTGGTCCACGCGTCAGCAACGGCGCTGGGGATCTTGCTCGCTCCACTCCCGCGAGATCCGCATCGCCTCCCGCCTCCAGACAGTTCCCGAGTGGGTGCTCGACGGCGTGATCGTCCACGAGCTCGCACATCTGCTCGAGGCCGGCCACACGCCCCGGTTCCACGAGCTCGCCAACCGCTACCCGCGCCAGATCGAGGCGCACACCTACCTCGACGGCTTCGGCCACGGCCTCACGACCGCCGGCTTCCCGGTCAGCACCGAGGAAGACGACGGGTTGCGCGGGGAGCCGACGGCCGACGGTGTGGCCGCCTGTCCCTGGCAACTTCAGTTTACCACTTAGAGTGGTTATTTCTCGGTTATTCCACTACAGTTAGTGAGATGGACGGAGCCGCCACCCGGGCGACGGCCCAAGGGGCCTCCTCAGTCCTCACCGCGAGCCTGACCTTTATCGTCCTGACGGCGCTCGCCATGGTCGAATACCCGGGTGGCTCGAAGTACGAGCTCACGAGCCACCACTACTTGTTCTTCCGGAATTTCCTCAGCGACCTCGGGGCGACGAAGACCTCCGCCGGCTCTTCGAACACGTCTTCCTGCGTGCTGTTCATCGTCGCGATGACCTGCGTCGGGATCTCGCTCATCGCCTTTTCCGGATCGTGGCACGGCATCGCCGAGCGCCGCGGCATCGCGGTCCATGCGGCCTGGGTGTTCAAGTGGAGTGCCATCGGGAGCGGCATCTGTTTCATCGGGATCGGTGCGACACCGTGGAACCTGTTGCCCAGCGAGCACAACTTCTTCGCCCGCGGTGCGTTCAGCCTGCTCCTGGTCTTCGTCCTGGCCATGCTCACCGTGCAACGGCGCAACCGCTGGCCGTGGCCGTATGTCATTGCGAACGTGGCGTTCGTCGCCGTCGTGGTGGTCTACGTCGCCATCGTGGCGGCAGGCCCGAGCCTGCGGACTCCTGGCGGGCTCGCATTCCAGGTCACGGTCCAGAAAATCATGGTCTACGCGTCGGTTCTGAACTTCAGTTATCAGGCCCACGGCGTCCGCAACGCGCTCGCACCGACCCGAACGGTCCTCCAGGTCGCCCACCGCTGAACGACGCATCGGGCGGACCGCGACGACACGTTCCTACGTGATCGGTCGACGAGGTCACTTCTCTAAACTTTGCCGCGCAGCAGGACTCTCGAAAGGATTCCTCGTGCCAATCGGCTCCGAACCAGCGGCCTCCTGTGAGCCCCTCGTTGCGGAGCAGCCTCCCGAGGCGGAGTTCTCCATCAGCTTGATGCGGCGGCGGCTCGGCTTGGCCACGCTGCTGCTGGTGCTGTTCCTGACGTTCATGGACAACACCGTCATCAGCGTCACGCTCGCCGACGTGCAGATGCGGCTTCACACGGGCATCAGCCAGCTGCAGTGGGTGATCAACGGTTACGCCTTGGTCTTCGCCAGCTTCATGCTGATCTTCGGCACGCTCGGCGACCAGTTCGGTCGCAAGAAGGTGATGCTCTCGGGCGTGCTGTTCTTTTGCGGCGGCTCGGTCGTCGCCGCGCTGGCACCGAACGCCGATGTCCTGATTGCGGGCCGGGTGATCATGGGCCTCGGCGCAGCGGCCTCCGAGCCGGGCACGCTCTCGATGATCCGCCACCTCTACCCGGAGCGGCGGTCGCGTGCGAAGGTGCTCGGGATGTGGGCGGGTGTCTCCGGCCTTGCGCTCGCGATGGGGCCCCTCATCGGTGGCGTGATGGTTGGGCTCTACTCGTTCCGAGCCGTCTTCTGGTTCAACCTGTTCTTCGGTGTGGTCGCGCTCACCGGCGCGGCGCTGATCCTGCCCGAGAGCGCCAACACGGTCCGTGACCGCCTCGACCTCGTGGGATTCGTCCTCGGGGCGGGCGCGCTCGCCACCGCCTCGTTCGCCGTCATCCAGGGCGAGTCGTCGGGGTATGGCAACCTTCGGATCGACCTTCTGTTCGCAGCCTCGTTCGTGCTGGCGGTCGGCTTCGTGCGCTACGAGCGCACCGCCGCGAACCCCATGCTCGACCTCTCGTTCTTCCGGCGCCCGGCCTTTGCCGGCTCGAACGTCGTCGCCTTCTGCACGTACTTCGGCACGTTCTCGATCTTCTTCTTCGTGGCGCTGTACCTGCAGGATGTGGGCACGAGCTCGGGCTACGCCACCGCTGTCGACTTCGCTCCGATGGCGGTGGCGATGATCGTCGCTTCGCTCCTCACGGGAGGCTGGGTGGCGCGATCGGGCCCGAGGGTCCCGATGACGGTCGGCTGCGTGCTCGCCGGCATCGGCATCATCCTGACCGAGATCGTGCTCACGCCGAGCTCGGGGCTCACGACGCTCGGCTGGACCCTGCCCATCGCGGGTGCCGGCTTCGGCATCGCCATCGTGCCCGTCACCTCGGCAGCCCTGACGGCCATACCCGCCGAACATTCGGGCATGGCTGCCTCGGCCACCAACACCAGCCGCGAGCTCGGCGCCGTCGCCGGTGTCGCCATCCTCGGGTCGATGGTGAACGGCCAACTCATCTCCAGCCTGCTCCGCCAGCTCAACGTGATCGGTATCCCGAAGGCTTTCCAGGATGTAGTCATCACGGCGGTCACGACCGGGACCTTTAGCTCCCAGGCCCGGCAGTTCAAGGGATCAAACGCGATCACCAAGATCGTGACCGAGGTGACCCAGGCCGCGTTCGTGGCCTTCGGCCGCGGCCTCGACGTCGCGCTCTCGGCTGCGGGGGCGATGATGTTCGCTTGTGCGATCGTGGCGTTCCTGACGATGCGGGCCCGGGTCCCGGCATCGGCCGAGTTCCGCACCCGGGCACGCGACTGACCTTCCCCGACTCGAGGAGCACTGATGGCGGACCGTAAATGGTGGACTCTGACCGTGGTCGGCCTCGCGACCTTCATGCTGCTCCTCGACATCACGATCGTGAACGTCGCGCTGCCGGCGATCCAGAGGTCGCTCAAAGCCTCCTTCAGCGACCTGCAGTGGGTCGTCGACGCCTACGCCCTCACGCTGTCGATCCTCCTGCTCGTGTCGGGGTCGATCGCGGACAGGATCGGGCGGCGGATGGTCTTCATCGGCGGGTTGATCGTATTCTCCGCCGCCTCGCTCGTGTGCGGTCTCGCGCTCAGCCCGTTCATGCTCTCGGTCTCCCGCGCCGCACAGGGAGTCGGCGGGGCGATGATGTTCTCGACGACGTTGGCGCTGATCGCGCAGTCGTTTCGTGGCAAGGACCGTGCTGTCGCGTTCGGGATACTCGGCGCGGTCACCGGCGGAGCTGTTGCGATCGGGCCTCTGCTGGGCGGGATCCTCACCCAAGGACTCGGCTGGCGGTCCATCTTCCTCGTGAACGTCCCAGTCGGCATACTCGCCGTCGTCATGACGCTGCGCAACGTCGCGGAGACGAAGGACCCGACACCGCACGGGATCGATTGGGTCGGGGCGGCGTTGTTCAGCGGGGCGCTGTTTCTTCTCGTGATCGGCTTGATCCGTGGCAACGCCGACGGGTGGCGGAGCGCGCTCATCCTCTCGCTCTTCATCGGCAGCGGCGTGCTGCTCGTCGGATTCGTTCTCTACGAGCTGCGACGAGAAAGCCCGCTCTTCGAATTGTCGCTGTTCCGCAAGCCCGCCTTCTGCGGCGTGTCGGCAACCGCGTTCCTGCTCTCGGCATCCATGTTCGCGATGTTCCTCTACATCACGCTCTACCTGCAGAACATTCTCGGCTTCGGCCCCCTCAAAGCAGGTTTGACGCTGCTTCCCATCACCCTCCTCTCGTTCTTCGTGGCGCCCGTCGCCGGCAGGCTGTCGGCCAAGATCCCCGCCCGCTACTTTCTCAGTGTCGGAATGCTGCTCGTCTCCGTCGGGCTACTGCTCATGGCACACGTCCGCGCGGACTCGGCCTGGAGCGTTCTGCTCGTCGGCTTCATCGTGGGGGGCGTCGGAATCGGCATGATCAACCCGCCCCTTGCTTCGGCGGCGATTGGCGTCGTCGGTCCGGAAAAGAGCGGGATGGCGTCGGGGATCAGCTCCACTTTCCGTCAGGTCGGCATTGCAACCGGAATCGCGGGCCTCGGCGCGATCTTCCAGAGCCGCCTGGAAGCGCGGATCGTCGCCGGCCTGCAGGGCACCGCCCTACGTGCCCACGCGGCCCAGATCGCCAGCGGCTTCGTCCAAGGAGGAGGGCTCCCCACCTCGACGCTCTCGAAGGCAACGCCGCAGCTGAAGGCGCTCGTCGGGTCGATCGCCAAGAACGCCTTCTCGACCGGGTTGAACGAGTTGTTCGTGATCTCGTCTGGCCTTGCGCTCGTCGGCGCCGTCATCGCTGCGCTGACGATCCGCCAGCGCGACTTCGTGAGCGCCCGGCCGCAAGGTGCACCCGGCCAGGAGGAGCCTGCGCCCGCGGCCCAGCCCGCCTGACCTCGCCGCTCAGCCGGCGCTGATCGGGGGCGTGGCGGCCAGCACCCGGAACACCCCTGGCCGGGTCATCCGCAACGTGACCAGCGTCGCCGCGAGCAGCGCTGCCGCACCGAGCGTCGTCCACGCCAGGCCGACCTGATCGGCGATCGGACCCTGGAGGAGCGACCCGATCGGATAGGAGACGCCGAGCGCGACGAGATAGAAGCTGAGCACGCGGCCGCGATACTCGGTCGGTGCCCGGAGCTGGACGACCGTGGAGAGCCCCGACAACACCCCGATGTAGATCAGGCCGACGAGGAAGAGGGACGCAAAACCGAAGAGCAGAGTCGGCGAGAAGGCGTAGAGGCCGAGCGCGGGCGGAAGGAGCAGGAGGCTCACGAACAGCACCCGGCCACGACTGAACCGTCTCGCGAGTGGCGTCACGGCGAGGGCTCCGAGCACTGCGCCCACTCCCTGCGCCGTGGTCAGAATTCCGGTCGCCGAGGCGACCCCTCTCGCACCGCTGTGACTCAAGCGATGCGCCATCGCCGGCACGAGGGCGATGAACGGTGACGCGAGCAGGCCCACGACCGCGATCATCCCGATCGCGGCCCGACAGCCCGGCTCTCCACGGGCCGCCTCGAAACCCAGGCGGAGCGACGCGGCGAGCCCTAGGCGCTCATCTCGGCCCGGCGGCGGCGCGAGCCGGATGAAGGCCAACGCGATCACGACGGCCAGGAACGACACGGCATTGGCGACGAACGCGATCGGGTAGCCGAAGGCGGCGACGGTCGCGCCGGCGAGCGCCGGGCCGATGACCCTTCCGAGGTTGTACTGAGCGGAGTTCAACGACACTGCGGGGAGAAACTCCGGCCGAGGCACGAGGTCGGGAAGGATCGCCTGTTGAAACGGGCTGATGAGCGCACTCACGCAGCCTTGGGCGGTGACGAGGAGCGTGAGGACACCCGGACCGTCGCGGCCCGCTGCGACGAGCAGGGCGATGACGAGCGCGACCACGCCGGCGACCAGGTTCCCCGTCACGAGCGCCGCCCGCCGCGGAATCCGGTCGGCGAGGGCTCCGCCGACCGGCGCGAGCACTCCGATCGGCAGGAAGGCCCCAGCGGCGATCACGACGGCCCAAGTGGCCTTGCCGGTGTGTGCGATGACAAGCGCCCCGACGGCCACGGTCTGCATCCACGAGCCGATGTTCGAGACGAGCCCACCCGACCACAAGAGCGCGTAATTCCGGCGCCGGAGGGGGGCGAGGGAGGCAAAACGCCCTGCGCCCGCGGGGAGCGCAGAGGAAACGCCGCCGCCCGCCCCGCCATCGCCGTGGCCCGGCTCGGGAACTGCGGCGCTCCCGGGTTCGCGCTCGGCCTCTGCGGCAGGGACCGGCTCGAACGCTGGCGGTTCCGGGTGCCTGGCCACCGAGTCAGGCTACGGGTCGCCCACGGAGCGACCGGTCTGTTGTTCGAGTGCTCGGCTCGGCCTCGAACCGGGCTCGAGCTTCGCGTCAGGACCTTTGCGGACCTGCGTGAGAGGATGAGGCGGTGCGGGGCTTCGCCGTGGTTGCCTGCTCGGTGCTGGTGGCGATCGCTGCTGGCGTCGCGATCATTGCCGCAGGGTCGGTCCCCGCCGCTCGGACCGGCGTCGCGATCGTCGCCGCGACGTCTGTGCCCGGCGATCAGACAGCCGAATCATTCGCGCACCGCGTGCTGGCGGAGGCGAACGTCCCGCCCGCAGCGCGTGTGACGAGCACAGTGGTCTCCTCCTTTCTGGAGAATCCCTTCGAGACGCCAGGAACCGGCGATCTGATCGACCTCCATCGCGTGTACGACGTCGACAAGCCGCCCGGCGCGGTGGAGAGCTATCTTGCGACGCACCTTCCCCCTGGGGCCAAGATCATCTCCACCGGAAACTCCAGTGGTCCAGGAGGCACGGCGACCGGATTCGTGGCCTTGCTACCGATCACCGGCCCACATGAGTACCTGGCCCAGTTGGCCTACCAGGTGGCGCCTGTCGGCACCCATGCCGCCGAGTTGCGCGTCGACGGGCAGACGGTCTGGCTGCCGAGCCGATCAGCTGCAGAGGTTGTGCCCGCCGTCGGCGTCGTCGACGTGACCGGGTTCTCCAAGACCTCGATCCCGTTCGGGTCGTCAGGGCCGGTGACGGTCCCGCTCACTCGCGTACGCGCGGCAGCACTCAGCGCGGTCCTCGACGCCCTGCCGCTCGCTCCTTCGCCGGCATGCCACGAAGACACTCTGCTCTACAGGATCACGATTCGCCGGACCGCCGGCTCGCCCACCTCTTTTGAAGCCGACGGCTATGCGTGCGGGGCCACGGTCCTCGTCACAGAACACGGAAAGGCGATGTCGCCGCTGCATGACGCGGACTGCGTGTTGTTGCGCACCGTCGTCAGCCTGCTGCCGGCTCACAAGGCCGACGGCACGCGAGGGTCCTCTGCAGGCTGCAGGTCGTAGCGGGCTGGCGTCTCGCCTGCCGCTCGGACCAAACAGACAAGCAGTACCGGGCGCCCGCCGCTGCCGGGTCAGGACTCCATCGGCGGCGCCGTGCCGGGGGCGAAGCGCCCCATGTCGGCTCCGATCTTTTTGCCGATGTTCGCCACGTGCAGGTGGATCTCGTCGAGCAGGTCGGTGTTCTGCTTCATCTGTGTCGTAAGGGCGGTGTTCTCCGCCAGCAGCGTCTTTAACTCGTCGGTGTTGCGCTCGGTGTGGATGGCGATCTCCGACGAGATGGAGTCCGACCGCTTGGCGGCAATCAGAAGAGCCGCCGCCTGAACGCCGGCGAGCATCGAGAGGAAGAGGTTCAGCAGAATGTACGGATACGGGTCGAACGGCTTGTGGTGGAGGACCCGGGCAAAGAGAATCGAGTTGACAACAGCCCAGATGATCATGATCGCGAAGAAGGAGAACACGAAAGGCCACGAGCCCATCACGTTGCGCATGCGGTCCGCCGATCGTTCACCCAAGGAGAGCTGATCGCCGGATCGCACACCCGGGTGCCGGTGCCAATGAGTCTGCCAAGGAACGTTCGCCATGGCTCCGATCGTCGCGCGGTTGTGCTGTTGAGAGACGGATCACCGACCGGGCTGAGCAGCACGCCGACGCTTATGCTCGATCATGGCCGGCCAAGGAGTTGTCTTGCCGCCAGTCGGGGCCACGGCGGTCGTCGTCGCTGCGATCCGGGCCATCGAGACGGACCGGCCTGATCGACTCTTCGCTGATCGCCTCGCCGCCAGCTTCGTGCGGGCGGCCGGATCGGGCGATCCCGCACAGGACCGATCCGAGACGCGCGAACGGCGTGCCTCCCTCGTGACCTGGGTGACCATACGGACTCGGTTTCTCGATGATGTCGCGCTCGAGTCCAGCGCGGGCGGTTGCCGACAGGTCGTGATCCTCGGCGCCGGCCTCGATGCGCGTGCCTTCCGGTTGGACTGGCCGGCGAATGTCCGTCTCTTCGAGCTCGACCTCCCCGCGGTGCTGGAGTTCAAGGAGCAGGTGGTCAGCGCCGAGAACTGGCAGCCCGGGTGCGATCGGGTCACGGTGCCGGTCGATCTTTCCGGGGACTGGGGTCGGCCCCTCGTCGATGCCGGCTTCGACGCCCAGGCGCCGGTCCTCTGGCTCGCCGAGGGCCTGCTCGCCTACCTGTCACCGCAAGCCAGTGACGCGCTCGTCGCCCGCGCGGGCCGGTTGTCGGCGCCGACGAGCCGGATGGGACTCACCCTGGCCAGCGCGGAGCGGCTGCGGGCCTGGCGCGAAGCCCATCCCGACGGCTCGACGGGCAAAGACGACTACGTCGCGCTGTGGCGATCGGTCGCACCCGACAAGGCCGTCGAGTGGCTCGCGTCGCACGGATGGAAGGCACGGGTGTTCGACGTTGCGGAGCGCTCAGCCGCCTACGGCCGCCCGCTCGAGGAGCACGCTCGCCCAGCAACCGGAGCCCGCCTCGTCGACGCCACGCGGGCGGCATAGGGGGTCGGGACGGAAGCCGCCTACGACCGGATCGGGATCGGCTACTGCCAGGTGCGCCGACCCGACCCCCGGCTCGCCTCGCTGATCGCCGACGCCCTCGGTGACGCCGAGATGATCGTGAACGTCGGTGCCGGTGCGGGCTCGTACGAGCCGGCCGATCGCCGCGTCGTCGCGGTGGAACCGTCCAGGGTCATGCTGGGCCAGCACCCTGGCCCGAACCTCGTCCAGGGCGCTGCGGAGGACCTGCCTTTCGCCGAGCGCTGTTTCGATGCGGCGATGGCGATCATGACCGTGCATCACTGGACGAACCTTTCGGCGGGTCTCCGGGAGCTGCGGCGAGTTGCGGGCCGCCAGGTCGTGTTCACCTGGGACCCCGATTTCGACCGCGAGCTGTGGATCGTCTCGGACTACCTCCCCGAGATCCGGGCAATCGAGCGGGCCCGCTTCCCGTCGCTCGCCGGCGTGGTCCGCGCGCTCCGCGCCCACACGATCTTGGCGTTCCCAATTCCGTTCGACTTCACCGACGGCTATCAGCCGGCGTACTGGCGACGACCCGAGGCGTATCTGGACCCTCGGATCCGAGCCGCAAGCTCGACGTTCGCCCAGCTCCCCGATGACATCGTCGAACCGGCAATGGGAAGACTCCGAGAGGACCTCGAGTCCGGCGCCTGGAAAGAACGGCACGGCGACCTGCTCGGGGCCGACCACGTCGACTACGGCTACCGCCTGGTCGTCGCCGGCTGAGCCCCCCATAGGACCGACCGCGCCGGGAGCTCTTGGTCAAGCGGCGTGTGCAAGGCTCAACCGGGTGGAGCTCTCACCCACCGAGTGGGCCATCCTCGGACTGCTCAGCCGGAGGTCGCAGCACGGCTTCGCTCTGGCGAAGAGCCTTTCCGCCGACGGCGACTTCGGACACGTGTGGACGGTGCGCCGCCCGCTCGTCTACCGGGCCCTCGACACCTTGCACGCCGACGGCCTGGTCGCGTTCCAGGACGCCGAACCAGGCGTCGGCGGCCCGCCGCGGCGATCGACGGTCATCACCAAACGCGGCCAGAAGGCTCTGGTCGAATGGCTGGCCGAGCCCGTGAAGCACATCCGCGACGCGCGCTCGCTCCTCCTGCTGAAGCTGGTGATCCTGGACGACCTGGGACTCGATCCCGATGCGCTGATCGAGTCCCAGCTCCAGATGGCGAAGACGATCGAAGGCGGCCTGGGCCTGCAGATGGCCGAAGCTGCTTCCGAGAGCGAACGCACGGTCCTGGCCTTCCGCCTCGAGACCGCGCGCGCCCTGCAACGGTTCCTGGAGCAGCGTTCGGCGGAGCGACACACCGGGCGACGGTGAGCCGGATCTGGACTATCCCTGCTCGTCCTGATCGATCAGCATGGGGTACTCATCGTCGATCAGTGGCAGCCGCGCCTTTGGAGTCGGCGACTCGGTCGTGCCATCCTCCGCCGCAACTGGCTGCTGGCTGTCGGCTTCATCCTGCATCGTCTGCTCCGATCATCTCGATTGCCACGGAAAGCGGTGATCCAAGCCCATAGGCGAGTGCGAGCGTGAGATCGGGCCACCGGTGCGGCGGGACGTCAGCATGACACGCAGTGAGCTCGACGCACCGCCCGTGCCCTCGTCGCTGGTTCAGTAGTCAATCGGAGACTACTCGCTCACGGAAACTCACGCTCGGGGCGATCTTGATGCCGGGTAGCGTCCGGATCATGAGATTGAGTGCCAGGAACCAGCTGGAAGGCGTCGTCGCTCGGGTCGAGCACGGCGCAGTCATGTCGACGGTGGCGGTCCGCCTCGCCGGCGGTCAAGAAGTCGTATCGGCCATCACGAAGGACTCCGCCGAGGCGCTGGGTCTCACCGAGGGCGATGCCGTCAAGGTCGTCATCAAAGCCACTGAGGTCATGATCGGCAAGGACTGACGAGGGGGCTGCTGCCGACGGCCCTCGCTATCTGCTCGTCTCGTTGTCGCTCGGCGGCAGCCGCCACGGTGGCCGCCTGCGGTTCTCGCCGGCGTGGAACAGGCAGAGGCGGTGGCCGTCCGGATCACGCAGATGAGCTTCACGCCAGAGCCACGGCTGATCGTTCGGACCGTCCTCGAAGATGAAGCCGAGGCCACAGAGGCGCTCGTACTCGCTGTCGAGATCGTCGGTCTCGAAGTAGATCGTGACCTCTTCGGCGGGAGGCACCGACTCGACAAGCTCGATCGAGAAGGTACTGTCTCCCGCGAGGCACTCGAAGCGGAGGTAGTGGTCGTTGCGCACGATCACATTGAGGCCGATGGCCAGATAGAACCGTTCGGCCCGGGCGAGATCGGTCGAGCCGACCGTCACCTGGTCGAGCCTCACCCCGAATACCTCATCATCGAGGCCCGCCGCCCGGGCTCTCAGCTTTCGCCGGCTGCGCGGCGGCGCTCCTCGTCCTCGTAACTGAGGGCGGCAGCCTTGCCGCTGCGATAGCGCGCCGTGGCCCGAGAGGCCGAGGCAAACGCCTCTCCCACGCCGGCGCTGCTCGGCTGGTAGGTGAGCGATGCCGCCGCGCTCATGCCCAGGCTGCCGCCTTCTTGGATGGCATCCTGGTTGGCGCCGAGAAACGTGAACTGCCACCCCTCCTCGTCGCCCAGCCGCTTCACCTCGGCCATGACACGAGCGCGATCCCACTCCCGGCTCGCGTTCTCCAGACCGTCGGTGATGACCACGAATACGACGCGGGCGGGTCGTGCCGACTCCTTCAGCCGCGACAGGCCCTCGCCGACGAGCGCCATCGTCCGGCCCATGGCATCGAGGAGAGCCGTCCTGCTCCTCGGTACGAGGTGGTAGGTGGGCACGTCCCGGATCGGAAGGAAGTCGCAGACGACTTCGAACTGATCGTCGAACTGGGTGATCGTCACGAGGCACTCACCCGGAAGCGCTCGCTGATCAGCGAGGAGCTGTGCGATGCCGCCTTCCATGTCGCTCTTGATGTTCGCCATCGAACCGCTGCGGTCCACCACGAGCACGAGCAGCGTCGAGTCCTTCGTCGTAGAAACCTTAGCCTTGCCCATATTCACTTCTCCTTCTCCCGCTTGCGAACGGATCGCAGGCGTGTCGTGCGGGCGGGCTCGCTCGAGCCCGCCCCCTTGGTTGTGTCGGATTTGCTTGCCGTGCCGGCTGTCCCGCTGCCGGCCTTCCTCGACGAGGCGGCCTTCTTGGGGGAAGCCGCGCTCTTGAGCGCTGCGGCCCTCGCCGGCGCTGCGGCCCTCGCCGGCACGGCGGCCCTCGCCGGCGCTGCGGCCCTCGCCGGCACGGCGGCCCTCGCCGGCGCCGCCTTGCCCTCGTTCACGAGCTGCTGAGCCCGGCTCCGGCTGATGCCGAGTCGGGCCGCAACCTGCCCGTAGGAACTGCCCTCGTAGGTCGCCGCCGCCGCCGCCGCGCGGATCGCCGCCAAGCGGGAACTGGATTCGGTTTGTCGGGCGAGCACCTCGCTCGCCAAAGCGAAGCGTTCAGCAGGGTCGCCCACCGTCTCCAACCATCGGAGAAATTCGTTGTTGTTCGGCAGTTCCGGTGGCTTTGGCATGGCGTATAGATGGACTATACAGCAAGGTGCACCGAAGGTCCAGTAGCGTCAACTGAAATGTCGATCACGCTGTCCCGCCCGAGCGACGAGGAGCTGGGCCGCCTCTTGGAGGAGGCCTCCCGTCGAGAGGTGACCTACGCCGAGGTGGGAGCGACGCGCGACCCGCAACTGCCGGCCGGCTACCGGCACGATCGTGCCTCGGTCGTCTTGGGAAACGGTGAGGCCGCTCTCCAGCTCGGCAAGGAGGCGCTCGTCTCCTGGCAGGCGCACCGTCATGTGGGAGCGGCGCTCACCCCGCCGGCACCGGCGATCCGGGAGGGAACGGTGCTGCTCGCGACCGTCCGGATCGGCCCCGTGTCGGTGACGACCCCCTGCCGGATCGTGTATGTCACCGACGACGAGGACTCGTTTGGCTTCGCGTACGGCACGTTGCCCGGACACCCGGAACGAGGCGAGGAAGCGTTTCACGTCCGTCGAGGCGCGGGCGGCGAGATCCGATTCGATGTGGTCGCCTTCTCGAGACCAGCCGACCCGCTGGCCCGCCTCGGAGGTCCCGTCGCCAGGCTCTTGCAAAAGCGCGTGACCAAGGGCTATCTGGAAGGCGTGCGCGGCTACGTCAGGGAGAGGTGAGCGACCGCCTACTGCTCAGCCGAGAAGCCGTCGAACGAGACGACGCGCCGCTCGACCGAAGCGCACGCCAGACGCTCTCAGGGGTCAGCGGGAGCCGATCGAGCTCGACGCCGAAGTCTGCGAGAGCGTCGCAGATGGCGTTCGCGACGGCCGCGGCAGCCGGGATCGCCCCGACCTCGCCCGCTCCTCGCACCCCGAAGGGAGTGACGGGCGAGGGGACCTCGGTGTGCATCAGCTCGATCGTGGCGACGTCGTACGCGGACGGCGCGAAGTAGTCGAGCATCGAACCATTCACGAGCTGGGCATCGTCTTGACTATGATTGTATGCAATCAATCAATCTATTGGCCAGCCGGTCGGTGCTCGGGCTTGATCGACCGCTCGCTCGGGCACTGCGGGAGGCGCCTCATGCTCAGTCCGACGTTTCCAGGCGAATCGGTCCGCGGCGAGGGGACGGCCGAGATCGTCGCCCGCCGCATCGGCCAGGCCATCGTGGCCGGGACCTTGCTCCCCGGTACGCGGCTGACCGAGGAGTCGCTCGCTCAGACCTACGCCGTGAGCCGGACCCCTATCCGCGAGGCGCTCCTCTTGCTGAGCGGCAGCGGGCTCGTCGAGCTCAGCCGCAATCGCGGTGCGACCGTGCTGCAGCTCACCGTGGCCGACGTCGCCGAGATCTACCACCTGCGAGCCTTGCTCGAGTCCGAATCCGCCCGTCTCGCCGCCAAGCACGTCACGCCCGAGCTTGCCGACCTGCTCGAAAAGAGCTGCGACCGGCTCGCCGCCCTGCACCACGCGCCGGCGTCCGAACAGCTCGCTGCGGACACCTACTTTCACTACAACATCGCCCAGGCCTCCGGCAGCGGGCGCCTGTACTCGCTCATCCGCCAGGTTTGCGCCATCCCCGAGGCGTATCGATCGAGCATCGCGTACACGCCGGCGGACATGGACGAGGCCGAGCGACATCACCGGGCGATCGCGGGGGCGCTACGCCGCCATCGTTCGAACGACGCCGCGAAGTTGATGCGCGGGCATGTCGGCTGGGCCGGCGAAATGGCGGTCGCCCGCCTCGAACAGCAGCTGAGGGCGGACTAGGTTCTGGCCGGGCCCACTCGCAGCAGTCGGCCGCCGAGAGGGTCCTGGCGAGAGGCGAGATGAACGAGCAAGCCGAAGAGCCCCTCGGGGCCGAGAGCGGGTCGAGTGGCGGCATCCAGTCGGTCGCGACCGCTCTCGATCTGCTCGACTGCCTCGCGACCGAACCGGAGCTCGGCGTCGCCGAGCTCGGCCGGCGGCTCGGGGTCGCCAAGAGCACCCGCCCTCGACATCGGCTCCTGGCCCTTTTTCCAACGGCCTCAACCCACGCGCCCTCGTGACGTGGGCCGGCGGGGTCGCCCTCGGACTCATGTTCTCGACCACGACCCTTTTCACCGGACCTCTCGAGAACTCCGTGAAAGGCGTCGACCTCTCCTGGCTGATGGCCGCGGTCGGCAGCGGACTCATCTACTACGTGGCGACGCTGTTCGACCCGAACGCGGGCAACGAGATGTCCATCGCCGCTGCTTCGGGTGCCCAGTGAGCGGGCTCCCATGAGCGCCAGCGAGTCGGTGTTCTTCCCCTCCGCCGGCGCGCGGCTGCACGCGGCCCGGCACGCGGGGGGCAGTGGGCGGCCGCTCGTCGTCGTCCCGGGGATCACGACCCCGGCGGGCGGGATCGCCTGCGCCGCCGAGCGTCTCGCCGCGATCGCCAGGGACGTCTATGTCCTCGACATGGGCGGCCGAGGTCTCTCCGAACGGGTGGGCTTCGGCGCTCATCGGGCCGGCGAGTACGCAGAGGACGTCCTGGCGCTGATCGATCATGCGGATCTCGACCGTCCCCTGCTCGTCGGTCATTCCCTCGGTGCCCGCGTGGTCGCCCACGACCGGTCCCGGTTCCCGGGTTACTCGGCGGGCGTGGTGGCGATCGATCCACCGATGTCGGGACCGGGCCGCCGGCCGTATCCGATGGGCCTCGACCGGTTCGTGAACCGCATCCACGGGGCGCGGGCCCGCGAGCACTACCCGACCTGGACCGACGCACAGGTGGCCGAGCGCGGCAGGTGGCTCGACTCCTGTGACGAGGTGGCCGTCATCGAGAGCTACGCCTGGTTCCACCTCGAGGCGTTCGAGCCGGTGCGGCAGGAGGTCGAGCCGCCGGCGCTACTGCTCTTCGGTGCGGACAGCCCGGTCGTGACCCACGCCGACGCGGCCACGCTCGAGCGCTTGAACCCGCGGGCGAGGGTCGTGTCGGTGCCGAGCAGTGGGCACATGATCCCCTGGGACAACCTCGAGCAGATGGCGCGTGAGATCGAAGCATTCACCGCCGAGCTCGGGCACTTCTCGTCATGACCCCGACCGGCCGGAGAGCCACAGGGAGGCGCACGTGACCACGACGATGGAAGAGGCGCCACGCGTCGCTCTCGACACCGAGATCGAACGCCGGGCGATGGCGTGGATCGAGCCCTACAACCAGGCATGGCACCTCTCGCGAGCGAGGGACTGGCTCGTCCGGCTCGACAGCGAGGCGTCGCTCGAGATGCGGCTCGCCGTGGCGACCCACGACATCGAGCGCATGATCCCGGGTGGTCCCGTGTTCGACAAGCGGACTGGGCGCTGGGACGATCCCGATTACCTCTATGCGCACGCGTCCCGATCGGCTCTCGTCGTCGGCGTCTGGATCCACGAACAAGGCGCCGCGGCAGGTGATCTCTCGGTTGCCGAGGTTCGCCGGCTCGTCACCCTGCACGAGTTCGGCGGCCTCGACGGCGCCGACCTCGTGCAGGCCGCGGACTCGCTGTCGTTCCTCGAGACCCTCCAGGACGTCGTCCGGGAGTGGGTCCTCGGCGGAACGTGCGGCGTCGAACAAGCGGCGGCCAAGCACCGTTACATGGTGGACCGGATTCGCATTTCCGAGGCGCGCCGGCTCGCCGAGCCGCTGCTCGAACAGGCACTCGCTTCTTTGGAGAACCTGTAGGCACTGGACGAGCGCTCCGCCGACAACCCCGGATCAGGCGCCGAGCTCGGCGCGGAGGATGCGCGCGGCTTGCGCCATCGAGCGCATCTTGCCCTCGGCGGCCGGCCGCGGCAAGTACTTCATGCCACAGTCGGGGGCGATCACGAGGCGATGGGGCTCCACGAAGCCGAGGGCACGACGCACGCGTTGAGCGACGATCTCACCCGGCTCCACGGCATCGTCCGAGAGGTCGATCACCCCGAGGATGATCGTCTTTGCCGCCAGGGCCTCGAGAACCGAGACGTCGAGGTTCGACTGCGCCGTCTCGATCGAGACCTGGTCGCACGACGCTCCTGCGAGCTCGGGCAGGAACGAGTAGCCGGCGGGACGCTCGTGGATGATGGCCGCGTACCCGAAGCAGATGTGCACCGCGGTCGTGCCCGTGGCGCCCGCGAGGGCCCGGTTCAGCGCCTTGACCCCGAACTCCCGAGCCAGCTCCGGGCGAGCCTGCATGTACGGCTCGTCGACTTGCACGATGTCGGCGCCGGCGGCGAAGAGGTCCTTGACCTCGCCGTTCAGCGCAGCCGCGTACGCCATCGCGAGTGCTTCGGGGTCGCCGTAAAAGTCGTCCTGGGCCTGCTGGGACATCGTGAAGGGGCCGGGAACCGTGACCTTGATCATCCGGTCGGTGTTCTCCCGGAGAAACTCGACGTCGCGCACCTGGACCGGCCGCGGGCGGCTGATCGGTCCGACGACCCTCGGCACCGGGTTCGGGTGGCCGCTCCGGTCGAGCGCGGTGCCCGGGTTGTCGATGTCCACTCCTTCGAGTGCCGTGGCGAAGTGGTTCGAGTAGCTCTCCCGCCGGATCTCGCCGTCGGTGAGGATGTCGAGGCCCGCTCGTTCCTGAGCCCGGATGGCGAGCAGCGTGGCGTCATCCTGGGCCAGGTGGAGGTGGTCGGGCGACGGCAGCCAGAGCTCTCTCGCGCGGACCCGAGGGGGGAAGCGCCCGGCCAGCCGGGCGCGGTCGATCAGCCACTCCGGCTGGGCGAAGCTGCCGACGAGGGAGGTCGGGAAGAGCGGCGGGCTTTGCACCGAAGGAGTCTCGTCCAGCGGTGCGCGGCCGGCAACCGGGCTGTGTCAACCGACCTGTGTCAACCGAGCTGTGTCAACCGGGCCGGCGGGCAGCCCGGCCGTTCTCGCCTCAACTCCTCGTCCTCAGCGTGCCGTTGAGCGTCCGCCAGACGAGCTCGGGCGTGATCGGCAGCCGGTCGAGCTCGACCCCGAAGTCGACGAGGGCGTCGAACACGGCGTTGGCGACCGCGGCCGCGACCGGGATCGTGCCCACCTGACCGACCCCGCGGACCCCGCGCGTCGTCACCGGCGAGGGGACGATGGTGTGCAGCAGCTCGACGGGCGGGACGTCGCGGGCCGTCGGGGCGAAGTAGTCCATCATCGTCCCGTTGAGGAGCTGCCCCGACTCGGCGTCGTAGAGGAGCTCCTCGCCCAGCGCTTGACCGAAGCCCTGGGCGATCCCACCCCGGACCTGTCCCTCGACGAGCTTGGGATTGAGCGGGGTGCCGCAGTCGTGGACCATCAGGAATCGCTCGAGGTCGAACTCGCTGGACTCGGCGTCGACGGTGACGAGGGCGGCCGCCGTCCCGAACGAGTAGGCGGCGGCGCCCGGTCGAACACGGCCGCGAGCGGGATGACGAGCGTGGGGTCGCGCCGGTGCTGCACGGCCGAGCCGACGATGTCCAGCGCGTCCGGATCGTCGACCTCGAGTGCGTGTGCCGCGATGCGCAGCGTCTTGGCCCGCAGCCTGGCGCACGCCTCGAGCAGCGCCCCGGCCGCGGCGATCACCGTCCTCGAGGCGAAGGCGGCGGTATTGAGCGGGGAGAACGTCGTGCTGCCGGCGTGCACCGCAACCGCGTCGTAGTCGCAGCCGAAGAACTCCGAGCACATCTGGGCGAAGACCGTCTCGCTCCCCTGCCCGCAACTCGACACCGGGCAACGCTGCGTGGACCGCGGGAGACCGACGGAAGGTACCGGGGGATCGGTTTCTCTTGCTATGTGGAGCGGACCGGCTATGCGGGCGGCAAGTTCCTCGCCGGGCGCGGCACGCAGTTCGGCGCCCACGAGAGCGTCACCATCCGGGCGAACCGCTCGGGCCGGTTCCACGTCTTCACGGGGGTATCGACGTCATCTTTTACCGGCCGGACGCCGAGCTCCGCCGCCTCGCCGGCCGAGCCGTCGAGCTCGGCGTCGCCTCTGCGTTCAAGCAAGCTGGTGAGCCCGACGAGGTCATCGCCCGGCTCGGGTCCTCCCCCGCCGGCAAGCAGTGGCTCGAAGAGCTCGAACAGGTGAAGGACCCGTAATTCTACTACTCGACCGGAGTCGGCTACTGCCAGGCCAAGCGGGCCTGGATCGACGACCTCCGTCCGCCGTTCGGAGCCCTGCGTGACTACGTGGCCCGTGTCGAGCGGCACGAGGACCTGTCGCGACCGCTCGAGCACCTGCGCTCGGAGAGCGAGCGCATCGCCAGGGGTTACCGCGACCTCCTGGACGAGGGCGAGGCCGCCCAGTTCGACGAGTTGCTCGCCCTCTCGCGCCGGGTCTTCCCATCTTCTTCAACAAGGTCCGCGAGCTCGGCTCGGTGATGGTCGCGGGCGGCATGCTCGAGCAGGACGACGACATCTTCTTCCTGCACCGCTACGAGGTGTACTCGCTGCTGTACGAGGTCGAGGCGGCCTGGGCCGTCGGCGTGGGCAGGGCCAGGGTCGTGCACCGCGTCGAGGAGCTCGAGGAGCTCGTCGACGGCGAGATCCTGGTCTGTCCGGTGACGGCCCCGAGCTAGTCGGTCGTCTTCGCCCGCATCGCTACCGCGGTCTCCGACGGCGGCAGCATCATGTCGCACGCGGCAATCGTCTCTCGCGAGTACGAGCTGCCGGCTGTGGTCGCGACCGACATCGGGACGAAGGTGGTCCGAACCGGCGACCGCCTCCGCGTCGACGGCGGCACGGGGGTGATCACCGTCCTCGAGCGGGCGGTCGCCGACACGACATGACAGGCGTCGATCTCAGCCGTCCAGCGGTTCGTCGTCGCCACCGAGGACTGCCGCCCCGAGAACCTCGCTCAGGCCAGGGCCAAGGCGGTCGGCCTCGGCTCGCTGCTTCGGGCCGGCCAGCGGGTTCCGGCGTCGTTCGTCGTCACGGCGGCAGCCCATCGCGAGTACGTGCGGAGCGAGCCGCGCCGGCTGAGCGAGCCCGTCCGCCACGCGATCGAGCAGTCCTATGCCGCCTTTTTCGAGCAATGGGGCGGAGACCTCGCCTTCGCTGTCCGCTCGAGCGCGACGATCGAAGGACTCGACGGAGGTGAGCTGTGCCGGCCAGTTCCGGACCTTCCTCGCCGCGTCGGACCTCGGCGAGGTGGTGGAGCAGATCGAGCAGTGCTGGATCGCTGCCGCGGAGCCGCACGTCGGCTCGTATCGGGCCGACCGCCGGATCGAGGCCGACGACGAAGGCGTGGCGGTCGTGGTCCAGGAACTCGTCGAGGCCCGCGCGGCAGGGGTGATGTTCACCCGGCATCCCCGCACGGGCGATCGATCACTCGTCGTGATCGAGGCGAGCCACGGGCTCGGCGAGGCCGGTCGTCGGCGGCGAGGTGACGCCCGACCTGTTCGAGGTCAACAAGGTCACCCTACAGATCCATCACTCCAGCCTCGGTACGAAGACCCTCGAGCATCGCCTCGCCCCCGACGGCCGGGGCGTGCGAATCGTGCCCGTCAAGCCGCAACGCCAGCAGGCGTGGGCGATCTCCGACGAGGAGGTGATGGCACTCCTCGTCATGGCTGGCAAGCTGGAGGCGAGACTCGGCCGCGGCCTCGACGTCGAGTGGGCGATCGACACCACGAGGAGCTCCGGCGCGACGGAGGCCCTCTTCGCCCTTCAAGTGCGACCCATCACAGTCGATGCCCGTGCCGGGTCCGGCCCCGCGCCGAACCCGGACGCCATCGACCAGATACTCGGCAGGTTCGCCGGCCGAGAGCCCGCGTGAGCAGCCGGGCGGGCGAGGTCAAGTGATGACGAGCACCGGAAGCTTCGACAGATGCAGGACGCGGTGGCACACGCTCCCGGTGAAGACGCCCTCGAGGTCCGTCCTGCCCCGCGTGCCGAGCGCAATGGCCGAGGCGCGCCACTCGCTCGCCTCCTCGACGATCTGGGCGGCGATCCGGCCCGATATCGACTGGCGGACCGCACCGGAGGCGGTGACCCCTGCCGCCGCGAATTGGCCCACCACGGCCGCAACGAGATTCGAGGCCTCCTTGGTCTCGTCGTCGCTCACAACGGGAGCAGCGCGGCCTGCCCAGACGACCTCGTGGACGTTGAGGACGCGGACCTCGCTCTTCGACGCGACCGCGAGCTCGATGATGCGCCCGACCACGCTCCGGGAGTGCTCCGAGCCGTCCACGGCAATCACGATGCGATCGAACATTGCTCCTCCTTTGCGGTCCGGTCGAGCCGGAGAACCGGTCGGCCCATGAACGCTCCTCACCGTATAGGACTCATTGTTCCGAGCTCCAATGTGACGATGGAGACAGCTCCCGGCGATGCTGGCAAGGCACCCCGGCGGGGCGAATCCTGGTTTCACGTTCCATTCCAGTCGAGCGGTGCTCCACCGGGTCGACGCCGAGTCGCGGCGGAAGATGGTCGGCGAGGGCGACCGCTGCACCCGGGAGCTGGCCGACGCCCGGGTCGACGCCATCGCCTACGCCTGCCTGATCGCCATCATGGCCGAAGGAAACGGCGCCCATGAAGCCGCGGAGCAGCGACTGACCGCGACGCTCGCGTCCGTCGGCTCGAGCGCGCCGGTGACCAGCAGCGCGGGTGCCCTGGTGCGGACGCTGCAGCGACTCGAGGCCAGACGGGTGGCGATGGTGGCGCCCTATGTGAAGCCACTCATTCAGGTCGTCGTCGACTACCTCGCGTCCTACGGCATAGAAGTCGTGAGCTCGGTGAGCCTCGAAGTGGACGACGACGTCGAAGTCGGCCGCCTCGGCCCGGCACTGCTCGCCGGCTACGCGGCCCGGCTGGACCTGAGCGAGGCGGACGCCGTCGTGCTGTCCGCGTGCGTACAGATGCCCTCGCTGTCAGCAATCGAAGACGTCCAGCAGACACTCGGGCGCCCCGTGATCTCGGCTGCGACGGCGACGGCCTGCGAGGTGCTCACCTTGTTGGGCGAGAGTCCTTACCTGCCGGGAGCGGGAGCGGCCCTCGCACCGGTCTGACCGGCGGTCGCGGCGCCGGCCACTCACGTGACCTTGCCGGCCCAGTGGCCACCATCGCGGTGGAGCGTCCCGGCGACCGGCCGCAGCCGTCAGAGCTGTCGGCCCTCGTCGCCGCTCGCCGCCCCCACGAGCGCCACGACGTTGCCGAAGACGTTCTCGCCCCTTCCCATGGCGGCGTGGGCTTCGGGGATCTCGGTGAAGTCGATGACCCGGCCGAGACAAGGATCGACGACGCCCCTGCAGACGAGATCGTTGTAGGCGCGAGCCTGCTCGTCATTGGCGCCGTGCGAGCCCTGGAAGCGCTTCTGCCTCGTCCAGTGGTAGCGGAGGTCGACCGTTGCCTCGTAGCCGGTCGTGCCCGCGCAGATGACGACCATTCCCCCGGTCTCGCACAGGAAGATGCTCGTCGGCACGGTCGCCTCCCCCGGGTGCTCGATGACGATGTTCGGACCGCGCTTCTCCCCGGCGATCTCCCAGATCCGCTTGCCGAACGCCCGTGCCCCGCTCATCCACTCGCGCTGCCCTGCGGTGTCGGAGATGTGCGGCGGCAATCCCCAGTGGTTGAAGTCCTGCCGGTTGATCCAACCGATCGCCCCGAGCTTCTCGACGTACGCGCCCCGGCGCTCGTCCGACACCACGGCGACGGGGAGCGCCTTAGCCGCGATCGCGAGCTGCACCGCCTGGCTCCCGAGACCTCCGGAGCCGCCCCAGACGAGCACGAGGTCGTTCTCCTGGACGGTGTTGCCGGCCCAGCCGTGCAGCATCCGGTAGATCGTCGCGCCGACGAGGGTCGGCGCCGCCGCCTCGGCCCAGGACAGCTGGGGGGCCTTCGGGAGCACCTGATGCGCCTGGGCGCGGCAGAACTGGGCGAACGAGCCGAAGTTCGTGTTGTATCCCCAGATCCGCGCCGAGGGTGCCAGCATCGGATCCCGGCCCGAGCGCACCCACGGGTCGTTCTCGTCCCAGTACCCGGGATGCACGACGACGTGGTCGCCGACGGCGATGTCGCTCACCCCGGGCCCGACCGCGTAGACGATGCCGGACGCGTCACTCCCGCCGATATGGAAGTCGTACGGCTCGCCCTCGCGCTTTCGTGCCTCGATGACGTCGATCGGAGCGCCGCGTGCCGCCCAGACGTTGTTGTAGTTGATGCCCGCGGCCATCACGGCGATGACGACCTCGCCGTCGCCGGCCTCGGGTGGCTCGAGGCTCTCGATCTGAAACGCCGTCGCGGGGTCGCCGAAGCGGTCGGCCCGAACCACCTGCGCCGTCATCCGCGCCGGCAGGACACCGAGCTCCGGGAGGCTTCCCAGGTCGACACTCTCCACCGGTCGAGTCATCTCGGGCCCCCTTGGCGTGCGATGCCAGCCTCTCGCCGGCGAGGCCGCCATGTTCGTTTCGATCAGTCCGGCGCACCTTACAATCTTCGTCCTCGCCGGCGTCAACGGCGGTCCCGCTCGTGAGTTCCGAGCTCAGCCCAGTCCCGCCTGGCGGCAGAGGTACTCGGCGATCGCGAACGACGCGGTAGCAGCCGGCGAGGGTGCGTTGCGGACATCGAGCACGTGGCCGCGGGCGGAGAGAACGAAGTCGTCGACGAGCGAGCCGTCGCGCGCCATCGCCTGGGCGCGAATGCCGGCCGCGGCAGGCTCGAGGTCATCGACCGAGAGCTCGGGCACGTAGCGGCGCGCCTCGTTGGCGAAGCTGCGGCGACTCGCCGTGTGCTGGAACTCGCGGACGCCGGCCCGCCAGTTGGAGCGGGCGAATCGAGCGAACCCGGGCCAGCTCAAGGTGTCGTACAGGTCCCGCCAATCGATCGACCACCGCTCGTAGCGCTCGCGCGCGAGGGCGAGGAAGGCGTTCGGGCCGACGAGCACCTCACCGGAAACGGTCCTGGTCAGGTGAACCCCGAGAAACGGATAGCGGGGATCGGGCACCGGGTAGACGAGCCCGCGCACGAGCGAGCGCGCCGCCGGCCGGAGCCGGTAGTACTCGCCTCGAAACGGGATGACGCGCGGCCCCGCGTCGGCGCCTGATCGCGACGCCAGACGGTCGGACTGCAGGCCCGCGCAGACGACGGCGACGTCGCAGGTCAGCCGTCCGGCGTGATCTCCACGAAGCTGCAGCGCAACCTTGCCGTCCGATCCCGAGGCGACGGAGGTGACCTCGGTGCCGACCCAGAGCTCACCGCGCTCACGCACCTCCTCGGCGAGCGCGCCGGCGACGGCGGCGAAGCTGACGATGCTCGCCGTCGGGGCGTAGATGGCCTGAAGGCCCCGCACGTGGGGCTCGATGTCACGAATGCCCTGCGCGTCGAGGAGCCGGAGTCCTGGCACCTCGTTCTTAAGGCCGCGCTCGAACAGCACCCGGAGGCGTCCGAGCTCGGAGGCCCGGACGGCGACGACCAGCTTTCCGCACACTTCGAACGCGATGCTCCGCCGCTCGCAGAAGCTGAGCAGCGCCAACCTGCCGGTGCTGCAGAGCTGTGCCTTCAACGAACCGGGTTGGTAGTAGAGGCCGGTGTGGACGACACCGCTGTTGTGGCCCGTCTGGTGCAGCCCGACCGCCTGTTCCTTTTCGACCAGCGTCACCGCGGTCCGAGGCTCGATCTCGAGCAACCGGTGAGCGACGGCAAGGCCGACGATGCCGCCGCCGACGACGACCACCCGCCGCGTCATCTACGGCCGTTCCGTCGTCTCATCACAGTTCCTCCGCGCGTCCACTTCAGTCGGACTACACTGCCGCACGCAAGTCCTGCGGATACAGCTGAGCTGCAAGGGGGGAAACATGCCTGAACAGATCGGGGCCGGGCAGGGCCCACCGTCCAAGGATCCATTCGACCGGCGCGCCTTTCTGAGGTTGGCGGCATCCGGCGCAGGCGCCGTCGGCCTCGGTGCCGCGCTGACGGCCTGCTCGAGCTCGTCGTCGACCTCGACCTCGACCTCGACGTCGACGACTTCGTCCCCCACTTCCACCACCAGTCCCGGGACGCCGAAGCGAGGCGGCCTGCTGACCGCCGGCCTCGGAGGTGGAACGAGCTCCGATACCCTCGACGCCCACGGCGGCGTGAACACGCTCGACTTCGGCCGTCTCAACCAGCTGTACAACTGCTTGGTGGAGTACCAAGCGGACGGCTTGCTGCGCCTGGCTCTGGCCGAAGAGGTCACGCCGAGCGCGAAGGCCACGACGTGGACGATTCGCCTCCGCGAGGGAGTCGAGTTCCACAACGGCAAGTCGCTGACGGCGGACGACATCGTCTACAACTTTCGCAGGATCACCAATCCCAAGAAGCCCTTCACCGGAGCCGCGCTCATCCCCGCCATCGCCGACCTGAAGGCGTTGGACGACCGGACCGTGCGGATCGAGTTCGTCAGCTCGTTCTCGCCCTTCTATCAGATGCTGGCGGGTTACTTCTATTACATCGTGCCAACTGGTTATGACCCCGCCAACCCGGTGGGCACGGGACCGTTCAAATTCAAGAGCTTCAACCCTGGCGTGCAGAGCACCTTTGTGCGCAACGAGAATTATTGGGAACCAGGTCTCCCTTATCTCGATCAGGTCGTCATGGACGACTACAACGACGAGACCAGCCAGGTCAATGCGCTGATCAGCGGGCAGCTGCAAGCCATCGACCAATTGAGCGCGGCATCGATCCAGACCCTGACCAACGGCAGTCAGGTCGTCGTCGTCTCCGACGGGGGTGCCTACACACCGTTCACCATGCGCATGGACCTCGCACCGTTCAAGGACGTCCGCGTGCGCCAGGCCTTCAAGTACATCGTGAACCGCCCGCAGCTGCGCGAGCAGGTGTTTCTCGGCCATGGACTCCTCGGCAACGACGTCTTCGGCATCAACGATCCCGAATACGACCGATCCATTCCCCAACGGGTCCAGGATCTCGACAAGGCCCGCTCCCTGCTCAAGCAGGCCGGTCAGGAGCACCTGACGGTGCAGCTCGTGACGGCCCCGATAGCGCAGGGGGCGGTCGAGTCGGCGCAGGTCTTCGCGCAGCAGGCTGCCGCCGCGGGAGTCACCGTCACGGTCCGGCAGACCTCTTCCACCGTTCTGTACGGATCGAGCTATCTGCAGTGGCTGTTCTCCCAGGATCCGTGGTACGGCATCTACTATCTGACGGGCGTCGCAGAGAGCCAGGCGCCGAAGGCCCCCATCAACGAGACGCACAATCGGATTCCGGCGTACGACAAGCTCTATAAGGAGGTGCTGGCGACCACCGACAACGCGTTGCAGACCGAGCTGTGTCACGAGATGCAGATGATCGAGTACGACCAAGGCGGCTATATCCTGCCCGTCTTCAACCCGAACATCGACGCCCACAGCAAGACACTTGCCGGAGTCGTTCCCGGTCGTGTCGGACTGTCGTTCGGCGCCTACGACTTCAAGCATTACTGGCTCACGTGAGACACGGGCGGTCCTTTCACCCAACCCTTGCCGAAGCCGTTGGAGACTGAGGAGGAACCATGGCCCTGCGGATCTACGCGTTTCACTGCGGTGGCGACCGAGCGCCCAAAGCGGTCTACGACCCGCTCGATCACGACGCCGGAACGATCGTGTACGGACCCTACTTCTTCTTTCTCATCACCCATCCAGAGGGAAACGTGCTCTTCGACGTCGGCCTCCACCCCAAATGGAAGGCGCAGGCCGGCGACGGTGAGGCCGAGACGTTTGCCATCGAGATGGGCCAGGATGACGACGTCGTCAGCAAGCTGCGGCTCGTCGGCCTGGGCCCTGACGACATCTCGCACGTCATCGTCTCCCACCTCCATTTCGACCATGCCGGCGGACTGCAGTTCTTTCCGGAGGCGAACATCGTGGTGCAGCGGCGCGAGCTGCAGTTCGCGTTCTGGCCTCCGGCGTACCAGCGCGGCGTCTATGACCGGGACGACTTCGACCACCCCTTGCACTGGATCGAGGTCGAGGGCGATTATGACCTCTTCGGTGACGGGGCCATCGTGGCCACCCCGACGCCCGGCCACACTGCAGGTCACCAGGCGGCGATCGTGCACCTGGCGAGCGGCATGCACGTGCTGGCAGGCGACGCCTCGTACCTGACCGAGAAGATGCGCCAGCGCCGCCTGCCGGGGGTGCTCTGGAACCCCGACGAGATGATCTCGAGCTGGGAGAAGCTCGAGGATCTCGAGCGCAGGTTCGGGGCCAAGCTCATCTTCACCCATGACTTCGACTACGCCACCTCGAAGCCGGTACCCCCTGACGCCTTCTTCGAGTAGTCCTCGGCATAAAGCGAGAGGAGCGACGGCCGTGCCTCACCTGGAGCATCTGTTTCGACCGCTGACCATCGGGAATGTCGTTCTGCCCTGCCGTATCGTCTCGAGCTCGCATCAGACGACGCTGGTCGACGGCCATCTTCCGACCAAGGACTTCGTCGCCTATCAGGAGGCCCGGGCCCGGGGCGGGGTCGGCCTCATCGTGATGGAGGCTGTCGCCATCTCGCCCTCGGGCCTTCTGACCGCGCACACCATCGCCGGCTACTTCGACGAGGTCGTGGCGGAATACGAACGATTGGCCCTAGCGGTGCGCCAGCACGGGACCAAGCTGTTCGTGCAGCTCTTTCACGGTGGGCGCGAGGTCATAGCCTCGCCGCCGCGACCGGTCGTCGTCTCTTCGTCGGCAATGCCGAGTCACCGCTATCACACCGAACCGAGAGCGCTGCGGACAGAGGAGGTGGCCGAGATCGTCGAGTCCTACGGTCGGTGCGCCGGCCTGGCTGCCAGCGGCGGTCTCGACGGGATCGAGATCACGGCGGCTCACGGGTATCTCGGCGAGCAATTCTTCAACCCGTCCTGGAACCGGCGCACCGATCGGTACGGCGAGCCGTCCCGCTTCTTGTCCGAGGTCCTCACGGCCGTGCGTGAGGCGGCGCCCGGCCTCGCCCTCGGCATCCGGTTGAGCGCGGACTCGGCCGCCGCCCAGGCCGTCGTCGGAGCGCTGGCGCCGCTCGTCGACTACGTCCACGTCGCGCTCGGGAACTCGGCAACCTTCGACGGCTGTATCGGCATCGTGCCCCCACCGCCGGCTCCCGAGGACGAGATCGCCGTCATGACCGACCCTTTCCAGGTCGGTCGACCCCTGATCGCCACCTCCCGGGTCATCGATCCGGCCAGAGCGGACCAGCTCATCGCCGACGGTCGTGCGGATGCCTTCGGCATGAACCGGGCCCTCATCACCGACCCTGAGATGCCGAACAAAGCCCGTAGCGGCGAGCCGCAGACGATCCTTCGGTGCATCGGGTGCAACGTGTGCATCGCCCACTATCACTACGAGACACCGATCCGGTGTGCGCAGAATCCCCGCACCGGACGTGAGCTGACCTTGCCGAGCCCGGCGCCGAACGGTGCGGCGCGGCGTGTGGCCGTCGTGGGCGGAGGTCCGGCAGGACTGGCGGCGGCGGCCGAAGCCGCCGCCTGCGGCCACGACGTCGTCGTGCTCGAGCGCGAGCAGCATCTCGGTGGGCAGGTGTGGCTCGCGGGGCACGGCCCGACTCACGAGGAACTGGCCCGCTCGATGATCGCCAACTACACGCACCTGCTCGATCGCAAGAACGTAGAGATCCGAACGGGCGTCACTGCTGATGTCGAGACGGTCGTCGGGCTCGACGCCGACCTGGTGGTGATCGCGAGCGGTGCCCGTCCCTTTCAGCCGAAGCAGGCATTCGGCGAGATGACCGTGCTCCAGGTTTGGGACATCCTCGCCGGCGCACGGCCCGAGGGACGGATCCTCATCGCCGACTGGGGCGGGGACCCGGCGGCGCTCGACTGCGCGGAGCTGCTCGCCGGCGAAGGCGCTGAAGTCGTGCTCGCGGTCGGCGCCGTCTCCCCCGGCGAGACGCTGCACCAGTACATGAGGAACCAGTACATCGGGCGACTGTGCCGTGCCGGGGTCCGGATCGAGCCGTACTTGGGGCTGCTCGGGGCCTCGGAGGGAAGGGTCCGCTTCCGCAACATCTTCGCGGCCGATCTCGAGAGCGAGATCGAGGCCGACGTACTTGCGCTTTCAGTCGGGCGGGTCCCGAACGACGAGATCACCTCGGATCTGCGGGCAGCCGGGCTGGCGGTCGAGGAAGCCGGGGACTGCCGTTCGCCCCGTTCCCTCGAAGAGGCCATCCTCGAAGGCACCCTCGCCGCGCGCCAGGCCGTTGCGGGCCTCTCGTCGCCGTAGGTGGCCGCCTTGTCGGACAAGCGACGGATCCCGAAACGTTCCGCTGCCGCCCTCGCAACTCACGGAACGTCGCGCCAACGCGTGGAGACCGATCAGCCGGCGCCCTCGCTCATCGACGATCGTGCGCTGCTCGGTGGCCGGATCCGCTCCTATCGACAGATGCGGCGGCTCACGCTGCAGCGCGTGGCCGCACATGCCGGCATCACCGAGAGCTTCCTCAGCCAGATCGAGCGAGGGCGATCGGGTGCTTCCGTCGGCACGCTTCACCTGATCGCCGCTGCGCTCGGGATCAACCTCACCGACCTGTTCGACGAAGGCCGCGGCCCGCAGCCACAGGTGCTTCGCGCCGCCGCGCGGCCGAAGCTCTACGCCGAGGGTGTCACCAAGTTCCTTCTCACGAGACGGCCGCTGCAACATCTGGAAGTTCTCGAGGGCACCTTTGCGACCGGTGCGACGACCGGTGGTCCGGAGTACGTGCACGGCGATTCCCAGGAGCTGGTCTACGTATTGGAAGGCAAGGTGCGCCTCAACCTGGCAGAGGAGAGCTACGTCCTCGACATCGGCGACTCGATCGACTTCCGCAGCTCCACACCCCACGGGATCGCCAACCTGGGCAAGGCCGAAGCACGGGTGCTCTGGATCATCAGCCCACCGAGCACCGACAGCGACGGGGCACACGGGGTTCTCGACTCGTGACCGGGCCCGGCTCGCCCCGGCTCGCGGTGATCACCGGGGGAACCTCCGGGATCGGCCTGGCAGTTGCCCACCGGCTGGCTCGGGACGGCTACGACCTGATCGTCACCGGACGGGACGCCGGGCGCGGCAGGGCGGCGGCCGAGTCTGTCGGGGAGCGTTCGGGGAACACGACCTGGTTTCTCGAGCTCGCGAGTGACGACTGGGAGGGCTACGAGCGGCTCGTCGCCGCGCTCGGCGATCGCGAAGTCGCGGTGCTCGTGGTCTCGGCCGCCGAAGGACTGCAGACCCATCTCATCGACACGGGCAGGGAGGAGTTCGAGCGCATGTTGCGCATCAACGTCCTCGCGCCGCTGGTCCTCGTGCGCACCCTGCGCCCGCGCTTGGCGTCCCCGGCGTCGGTGATCCTGATCTCCTCAGACGCCGGGGTCGACGGCGAGCAGGCGATCGGCGCCTACTCGGTCACCAAGGCGGCGCTGAACATGATGGGCAGGATGTTGGCCCTCGACCTCGCTCGCTCGGGCGTTCGGGTGAACGTGGCCTGCCCGGGCGACACGCTGCCGGGCATGCGCTATCTCGTCCGGCCCGGCCAGGCTGAGCGGCCGCCGGACGACTACGAAGCCTGGACGGCTCCACCGCGCGGGCGGATCGGGGTCGGCGACGACACCGCGAACCTCATCGCGTTTCTCGTCTCGTCGCAGGCCGACTTCATCCTCGGGTCGGTGGTGCTGATCGACGGCGGCTCCCGGGCCGGGCGGCCGGACCCCGAGATGAGCTGAGCGGCCGCGCCGGCCGGCCGACAACCTGCCCGCGCGTTCGCGGTCGAGGCTCGGCCTCGGAAGGCATAGGTTCTCCTCCGTGCTGCATCTCCACCGCTCCGAGCGGGCCGACGGCCTGGCGGCGATGCTGGCTGAGCTTGTCGCCGACCCACTCGAGGACGCTTTGACGCCGGAGGTGGTCGCCGTCCCGACGCGTGGCGTCGAACGGTGGCTGACCCAGCGGCTGTCCGAGCACCTCGGCACGAGCCCGGGGCGTCGGGACGGCGTCTGCGCCAACATCGACTTCCCGTTCCCGGGCTCGGTGATCGGCGCCGCCCTGGCGCTTGCCGGCGGCGTCGATCCTCGCGCCGACCCATGGTCGCCGGAGCGCTCCGTGTGGCCGCTGCTCGAGGTCGTCGAGGAGAGCCTCGGCGAGTCGTGGCTCGGTCCGCTCGCGGCCCACCTGCACAACTCCGCTCCCGAAGGCGAGATCCGGCGCTTCGCCAGCGTCCGCCACATCGCCGACCTCTACGACCGCTACAGCGTCCACCGCCCCGGGATGCTGAGGTCGTGGCTAAACGGAGACGAGGACCACCCGAACGCAGGCTGGCAGCCCGAGCTGTGGCGGAGGTTGCGGAGGCGGGTCGGGGCGCCCAGCCCGGCCGAGCGGCTGATCGAGTCCTGCGCCCTCCTCGAAGACGAGCCGGCGCTGCTGGCACTTCCGGCGCGGCTTTCCCTCTTCGGCCTGACCCGGCTGCCCGGCAGTTATCTGGACGTGCTCGACGCCATCGCCGCCGGGCGCGACGTGCACCTCTTCCTGCTCCATCCGTCCCCGGTGCTCTGGGACAAGGTGTCGGCTCGGCTCGCCGGCCCGACCCGGGGCCTTCCCCGCGGCGAGGACCCCACGACCGACGAGACGAACAACCCGCTATTGGCGTCGTGGGGCCGCGACGCCCGGGAGATGCAGCTGGTCCTGCGGGGCTCCCGCAGCCCGGCGGTCGTGGAACAGCACCGCCCGGTCGACGACGACGCCGGCGACGTTCTCCACCGGCTGCAGGCCGATGTCCGCTCCGATCGCCGGCCACCCGGGCTGCCCACACCGGGCGGCGAGGACGCCCGGCAGCTGCTCGACCCGAACGACCGCAGCATCGAGATCCACGCCTGCCACGGACGCGCCCGCCAGGTAGAGGTCGTCCGGGACACGATGTTGCACCTGCTCGAGGAGGACCCGACGCTCGAGCCTCGCGACGTGATCGTGATGTGCCCCGACATCGACACCTTCGCGCCCCTCATCCAAGCGACCTTCGGCAGCTACGACCCCGAGGACGTCGACCCGCGCGCCCTGCCGGACCTCCGCGTCCGGCTCGCCGACCGGTCGCTCCGCCAGACCAACGCCGTGCTGGGAGTCGTGGCCGAGCTGCTCGATCTGGCCAGCTCGCGCATCACCGCCACCGAAGTGCTCGACCTCGCCAGCCGGGAACCGGTGCGGCGGCGCTTCCACTTCGACGACGACGACCTCACGCGGATCGAGGAGTGGGTGGTGGGCACGGGCGTGCGTTGGGGTCTCGACGCCGCCCACCGGGCGCCGTTCAAGCTCGGCCAGCTGGATGCGAACACCTGGCACGCGGGCCTCGACCGGGCGCTGCTCGGCGTCACGATGGCCGAGGAGGCCCAACGGCTCTTCGGGGGCGCCCTGCCCCTCGACGACATGGAGAGCGGAGACATCGACCTCGCCGGGAGGCTGGCCGAGTTTCTCGACCGCCTCGGCTCCGCCGCTTCAGTGCTCACCGGGACGCGACCGGTCGACGCCTGGGTGACGGCCATCGGCGACGTCGCCGATGCCTTCACGGCCACCTCGGAGCGCGACGTCTGGGAGCGGGTGCAGCTGCAGCGCCTGCTCGACGACCTCGTCGCGGAGGCGACGGTCGACGGCAGCGTGAGCACGGTCGCCCTCAGCCCTGCCGACATCCGCGCCCTCGTCTCCGACCGCCTGCGGGGCCGGCCGACGCGAGCCAACTTCCGCACCGGGCATCTCACGATCTGCACGCTCGTCCCGATGCGGTCCGTCCCCCATCGCGTCGTCTGCCTGCTCGGCCTCGACGACGGCATCTTCCCCCGCCACATAGAGCGCGACGGCGACGACCTCATCGCCGCCAACCCGCAGGTCGGCGACAACGACGCCCGTACCGAGGACCGCCAGCTCCTCCTCGACGCCCTCTTGGCAGCGACCGACCGCCTCGTCGTCACCTACACCGCCCGCGACGACCGCACCAACCTCGCCCGGCCTCCCGCCGTGCCGCTCGGGGAGCTTCTCGACGTCATCGACCGCACGGTTCGCTCCGACGGCGCCGTCCCCGCCCGCGAGCACCTGACGGTCCACCACCCGCTGCAACCGTTCGATGTCCGCAACTTCACTCCCGGGGCGCTCATCGCCGATCGCCCGTGGAGCTTCGACGCCGTCAACCTCGACGGCGCCCGCGCCTCGACCCGCCCCCGCGCGGCGCCCGGCCCGTGGCTCGCCGACGCCTTGTCGGACCTCGACCTCGGGACCGTCGAGCTCGAGCGCCTCGAGTCCTTCGTGCGCCATCCCGTCCGCGCCTTCCTGCGCAACCGAATGGGCATGTCGATGCTGGACCGGGCCCGCGACCTCGACGACGCCCTTCCCGTCGCGCTCGACGGCCTCGAGCGCTGGGGCGTCGCCGAGCGCATGCTGACCGCCCTGCTATCGGGAGCCGACCTCGACGACTGCCTCGCCGCCGAACGTGCCCGCGGCCTGCTGCCACCGGGTGAGCTCGCCGCACCGGTGCTCGACGCCATCACCCCGACCCTCGAGCGGCTCGTCGCGCTCGGCCGAAGCGACGTCGAACCGTCCTCGCTCGAGATCAACTTCCCCATCTCGAAGCTCAGCACGCTGATCGGTACCGTGGCCCATCTCCGCGGCGACGTGCTGCACACTGTCACCTACTCGAGCGTGTCCCCGGCGAACCGGCTCATCGCCTGGGTGCGGTTGCTCGCCCTCAGCGCAGCGTGGCCGGATCGGCCCTTCGAGGCACGCACGATCGGGCGGGCGCGCGAAGGCGCCCGCCGCGCCAAGGTCACCACGGCGAGCATCGAGCCGCTGGGCGAGGACGCCGCCACCCGGCACGCGACGGCGATCGAGCACCTAACGGCGTTGCTCGACCTGTACCGGCGGGGAATGCGCGAGCCCCTGCCGATCTACCCGAAGACGACGGCCGCCTGGGCGGCGGCAGCCCGCCGGGGCGAGGACCCCCGCAAGGCGGCGGGCGCGGCCTGGACGTCGGGATTCAAATTCCCACGGGAGGACAAGGACAAAGAGCACGTGCTCGTGTTGGGCGGGATCATCGGGTTCGAATCGCTCGCGGCCGCGGCCCCTCGCGCCGACGAGAAGGGCGACGGGTGGGAGTCGGCCGAACAGATGCGTCTCGGCCGCTACGCCCGCCGGCTCTGGGACGGGCTGCTCGATCACGAGCAACTGGTCGACAGTTGACGTCCGTGACGCGAGCGCCGGAGCCGTTCGACATCTGCGGCCCGCTGCCGACAGGAGTGACCCTGCTCGAGGCGAGCGCCGGCACGGGCAAGACCTACACGATCGCCGCCCTCGCGGCGCGCTTTGTGGCCGGCGGCATGCCCCTCGATCGGCTGCTCATCGTGACCTTCACCCGCATGGCAACCGGCGAGCTGCGCGAGCGGGTCCGAGAGCGCTTCTTGAGCACCATCGAGGCGCTCTCGGCCACCCTGGCGGGCTTCGCCCCCGACTCGGACGACGACGTCGCCTGCCTGCTCGCCGAGGGGACCCGTGAGCAGGTGCTGGCAGGCCAGGAGCGGCTGGCAAAGGCGATCGCCGACTTCGACGCGGCCACGATCGAGACCACGCACGGCTTTTGCATGCAGGTCCTCTACGGGCTCGGCACCGCCGGTGACGTGGAACGCGACGTCACGCTCATCGACGACGCGAGCGATCTCCTCGAGGAGGTGGTCGACGATCTTTACATCCGCCGCTTCTGGCCGCATCAGGACGACTTGCTGTTCGAGCGCAGCGAGGCGCTCGGCATCGGGCGCGAGGTGCTGAAACATCCCACCGCCGCGATCCTGCCCCCGCTCAGCGACGACCGGGACGCACAGGGGATCCGGCGCCGCCTGGCGGAGGCCGTGCGCGTGGAGATCGACCGGCGCAAGCGGCTCACGCAGGTCCTGACCTACGACGACGTCCTGATCCGACTCCGCGACACGCTGACGGATCCGGCGCGGGGCCCGATCGCCTGCCGGCGGCTGCAGGAGCGCTACGAGGTCGTCCTCGTCGACGAGTTCCAGGACACCGACCCGGTGCAGTGGGAGATCATGCGCCGCGCCTTCGGCTCGGGAAGCTCCACCCTCGTGCTCATCGGGGACCCGAAACAGGCGATCTACGCCTTCCGGGGTGCGGACGTGTTCGCCTACCTCGAGGCCGCCGAGAATGCGGGCACCAAAGCGACGCTCGCCGTGAACTGGCGGAGCGACGCGGCGCTCATCGAGGCCTACGACGCCCTGTTCGCCGACAGCCAACTCGGGCACGAGGGCATCGCCTACCGGACCGTCAGGGCCGCCCCTGCCAACGCTGAGCAGCGGCTGGTCGGCGCGCCGATCAGCGCCGCGATGCGGGTGCGGATCGTGCACCGCGAGGACGGGCTCGTGGCGCTGACGCCGAAGGGTTTCGCGTCCGTCGACGGCGCCCGCCCGCTGATCGCGAAGGACCTCGCCGCCGATGTCGTGCGGCTCCTCTCCTCGGGAGCCGAGATCGTCGCTCGACGGCAGGACCGGTCCGAGATCGGGCGCGAGCCGGTGCGTCCCGGCGACGTCGCCGTGCTCGTCCGGACCAACTACCAGGCGGCGATGGCCCAAGCCGCCCTGCAGGAGGCCGGAGTCCCGGCCGTGGTCGCGGGCGCCGGGAGCGTGTTCGCGACCGAGGCGGCCGGCGAGTGGGTGCGCCTGCTCGACGCCCTCGAGCGCCCGACGGCGCGAGACCGCGCCGCCTCGGTCGCGCTGACCTGCTTCGTCGGCTGGGAGCCCGCCACCGTAGGGCGCGCGAGCGACGAGGAGTGGGAGGATCTCCACTGGAGCCTGCACCGGTGGGCCACCACGCTGCGCCGGCGCGGCGTCGCCAGCCTCCTCGAGAACATCACGCTCACCCGCCAACTCCCGGCGCGCGTGCTCGCCCGTCCGGGCGGCGAGCGCTTCATGACCGACCTCCGCCAGATCGGCCAGCTCCTCCACGCGGTGGCGATGTCCGAGGGCCTCGGCTCCACGGCGCTCACGGCCTGGCTCCGCCGGCGCATCACCGAAGCCGGCGAGGACTCGGGCAACGAGGACCGCAGCCGGCGTCTCGAGTCCGACGCCGAGGCGGTGCAGGTGTTGACGATCCACCGCAGCAAGGGGCTCGAGTTCCCCGTCGTCTACTGCCCGTACATGTGGGAGGGCCGCAGCCCCGACATCAAGGTCCCGGTCTTCCACGACTCCGCCAATGGGAACCTCCGCACGATCGACCTCAGCCGGGAGGGCGCGGCCTTCGACCGCCACCGGCGCTTGGCGATCACCGAAGGGCGGGGCGAGGACCTTCGCCTGCTCTACGTCGCACTGACCCGGGCCAAGCATCAGGCCATCGTCTGGTGGGCCTGCGCCCACGAGGCCGAGCATTCCCCCCTCGGACGGCTGCTGTTCTCCCGGGACGCCGACGGGGTGGTGAGCGCCTTCGGGAGCCGGGCCCTCACCGAGAACGAGGTCGCGACGAGACTCGCCGGCCTCGGCGCGCCGCTCAGCGTCGAGCGCGTGGAGCCGGCTGAGATCCTGCGGTGGGAAGGGACGGCCCCGGCGGCTCCCGAGCTCGAGGCCGATCGCTTCGACCGGGTGCTCGACCGCGTCTGGCGACGTGCCTCCTACTCGAGCATCACTCAGGCGAGCCACGACCAGACCGTGAGCAGCGAGCCGGACGAGAACGTCATCGGCGACGAAGCGGTCCTCGGGACGGTCGTGCCGGAAGGGGGGGCGGGTGGCGACGCCGGGTTGTGGTCGATCCCGCTGCTGCTGGCGGACATGCCGGCGGGGACCCGGGTCGGGACGCTCATCCACGCCGTGATGGAGGCAACCGACTTCGCCGCTCCCGATCTGGCAGGTGAGCTGCGGGCCGCCCTCGCTACCGCTCTGTCCTGGCAGCAGCTGGATCTCGGCAACCTCGACACCGTCGTCGACGGCTTGCTGACCGCCATCTGCGCCCCGCTCGGCCCGATGGTGGACGGCGCCCGGTTGCGGGACGTCGGCCGCGCCGATCGCGTCGACGAGCTGAGCTTCGAGCTGCCGCTCGTCGGGGGCGATCGTCCGCTCGGGAAGCTCTCGGTCGGCGACATCGCCCGGTTGCTCGAGAGGCACCTGCCTGCCGGCGATCCACTCGCGACCTACGTGCCCCGCCTCGCCGACCCCTCCTTGAACTCCGAGCTGCGCGGGTACCTGACCGGGAGCCTCGACCTGGTGTTGCGCCTGCCCGGGGAACGTTTCGTCGTCGTCGACTACAAGACCAACCGCCTCGGCGCACCCGACGAGATCCTGACCGCAGGGAACTACGCTCCGGCCACCGTGCTGGCGGCGGCACACTACCCGCTGCAGGCGCTGCTGTACACCGTCGCCTTGCACCGCTACCTGCGGTGGCGGGTCCCGGCCTACGACCCGGATCGCAACCTGGGTGGCGCCCTCTACCTGTTCCTGCGGGGGATGAGCAGTCCCGCCTACCCGGCCGTCGGAGGCGAACCCTGCGGGGTGTGGTCCTGGCGGCCGCCCGGGTCGCTGGTCGAGGCGCTGAGTGACCTGTTCGACGGAGGACGGCCGGCGACATGAGCCAGCTCGACATGGACAGCTTCGACATCCGCCTTGCCCGGGGCGCCTCGGGCGTCCTGCACGCGTTCAACGAGGCCGGGGTGCTGAGCGCAGCCGACGTGCACGTCGCCCTGCGGCTCGGGCGGCTGGGCGAGACCGACGACGACACGGCCCTCCTCGGTGTCGCCTTCGCGGTCCGCGCGCCGCGGCTCGGCCACGTCTGCGTGGATCTCGCCACGATCCGCACGACGGCCAGCACCGAGCTGGAGGAGACCGACCTTCAGCAGCTCCCGTGGCCCGAGCAGGCCGACTGGATCGACCGGCTCATGGCCGGCCCGCTCGTGGGCGCCGGCCGACCCCTCCACCTCGAGGGCACGATGCTCTACCTGGACCGCTACTGGTCACAGGAACGCCAAGTGGCTGCAGATCTCCTTGCTCTGGCCGATCCGCCCGCCGACGGCGTCGACGCTGAACTGCTGGCAAGAGGGCTCGCACAGCTGTTCCCGAGCGGGGAGGACCCGGACCTGCAGCGGTTGGCCGCCGCATCCGCGGTGCTGCGTCGCTTCTCGGTCATTGCCGGCGGGCCGGGCACGGGCAAGACGACGACCGTGGCGCGGGTGTTGGTGTTGCTCGACGAACAGGCGGCCGGCCAAGGACGACGCCCGCCCCTCGTCGCTCTGGCGGCACCGACCGGAAAGGCGGCGGCTCGGCTGCAGGAGGCCGTGCAGCAACAAGCCGGCGAGCTGTCGATCGATGCCAGGGAGCGGTCCCGTCTCCTGCAGTTGAAGGGCGTCACGCTTCATCGACTGCTCGGCTTCAATCCTGGCAACCGGTCCCGCTTCCGCCATGACTGGCTGAACCGCCTTGCGCACGATGTGATCGTCGTCGACGAGACGTCCATGGTGTCGCTGTCGATGATGGCCCGCCTGGTGGAGGCTGTGCGTCGCGACGCCCGGCTGATCCTCGTCGGCGACCCCGAACAGCTGGCGTCGGTGGAGGCCGGCGCCGTGTTGGGTGACATCGTCGGGCCGGCCAGCAGCGGCCTGTTGATGCGCCCGCCGGCTCGCCAGGCTCTGGCCCGGGCGTCGGGCGGGCAGCTACCGGCATCGGGGACCCCACGGTCGGGCCGGGCGAGCCCGATCGGTGACGGCGTCGTCGTCTTGCGGCACGTGCATCGCTTCGGCGGCGACATCGCCCGCCTCGCCGAGGCGATCCAGGCGGGCGACGGCGACCGTGTGCTCGCCCTCCTTGCGGCCGGCGAGGAGGGCGTGCTTTGGATCGCCACCGACGTCGCAGCCGACGGGCCGTCCAACCTCCTCGAGCCGGTGCGGGCGGCAGCGGTCGGGAATGCTCGGGGCCTCATCGAGGCCGCCCGAGCCGGCCTCGCCCGCGAGGCGATCGAGGCCCTCGGCGGTTTCCGGCTCCTGTGCGCCCACCGGCGCGGGCCAGCCGGTGCGAGCACCTGGATGACCGTGGTCGAGCGCTGGCTCGCGACCGAGATCGATCAATTCGCCGAAGAGGGGGTGTGGTACGTCGGCCGGCCGCTGCTCGTGACCGAGAACGACTACAGCCTGCGCCTCTTCAACGGTGACACGGGGGTCGTGGTCGCCGGCGGGCCCGGCCGCGTGGTCGCCGCTTTCGAGCGCGGCGGCGAGGTCCTCGAGGTCAGCCCCACCCGGCTCGCCTCGGTCGACACCGTGTACGCCATGACCGTCCACAAGGCGCAAGGATCGCAATTCGACACGGTCGCCGTGCTGCTTCCCAGCCCGGAGTCGCCGGTGCTGACCCGTGAACTGCTCTACACCGCCGTCACCCGTGCCCGGCGGAGCTTGCTCGTCGTCGGATCGGAGGAGTCGATCCGTGCTGCCGTCGGCCGACCGATCGCGCGGGCCTCCGGGCTGCGCCAGGCGCTCTGGGGCACGGCGGGAGATCCGCCGGCCTGAGCCGATGCGGCGCGTGCCAGGCTGTGTCGATGACCGCGTATGACGATGTGGCCGAGGTCTACGACTCCTCGAGAGGCGGCGAATCTCGCGGCGACGTGTTCGCCGGCGAGCTCGACCACCGGTTGCCGGCGGGGGAAGGGCCCGTGCTCGAGGTCGGCGTCGGCACCGGCGTCGTCGCCTTGGGGTTGCGCCGCCGCGGCCGCGAGGTCATCGGCGTCGACGTCGCGGCGGCGATGCTCGCTCGCGCTCGGGCCCGGCTCGGCCCCGTCGTGGTGCGGGCCGACGCTCGGCGGTTGCCCTTTGCCGACGCGTCGATCCCCTGCGCCGTCTCGGTGTGGGTTGCCCACGCCGTCGAGCCGCCCGAAGCGATGTTCGCCGAGGTGGCTCGAGTGTTGAGCCCCGGGGGCAGGTACCTCGTCTGCCCGACGAACCGGGTCCTCGCCGGCGATCCGATCGAGCCGATTCTCGCGGCGATGTTCGCCCGGGCCGAGCAACGCCATCCCAGCTGGCGCCCCTCCCACGTCGCCGCTGCGGACCTCGTGCGGTGGGGGGAGGAGTCGGGATTTGCCGCCGGCGTCGAGTCCTTCACGAGATGCTGGACGGCGACCGCCACCGAGCAAGAGCGCTGGATCCACGATCGCGTCTGGCCGGCCCTGCGCGGCCTCGACGACGACGACTTCCGGCAGGCCACAGAGCCCGCCCTCGAGGCGCTGGCGTCGCTGCCCGAGGGAGAGATCGAACGGTGCGCCGCGACCGACATCGTCGTGCTGCGCCTTCCCTGAGCCGGGGCGACGATCGCCGGAGCCGGCAGGCGACGATCGCTCATCGCCGCCCGATCAGCGAAACCAGATCTTGCGGTACTCCCGGCTCATCGGGTGCAGGAGCAGCACGACGAGCGCGATCTCGAACACCAGGCTGAAGGCGTTGATCGCCAGGAAGTGATAGCGCACGAGGAGGTAGCCCGTGAAGACGAACGGGAGAAACGCGAACACCACTCCCAGCCAGTAGCCCCACTTCCGTTCGTTCGCGATCCCGAATCCGGCCGCGATCTGCCCGACGGCGAACCCCGCCGAGACGAGGCCGAGCGCGCCGGCGAAGATGCCCTGCAGCACGCCGAGCACCCCGTTGAAATACAGCAGGATGACGGCGTATTGGAGCGTCTGCGGCTGGCCCGAGCTGAACCACACGCGATCGTTCATGCTCAAGTGTGCCAGTGACCAGCCGACCTCGCCGGTAGGGCCCGACCGGACGAGAGAAGATGGGCCATGAACTCCAGCGCGTCACGGTTGTCCCTCTGGTCGGAGGGCTCGGTGCTCTCGATCGCATCGAAGGGCTCGGTGCTCTCGATCGGCTCGATCGGGTCGGCCTGCTCGATCGGTTCGATCGGCAGCTTCTGCTCCGCCTTCTCGGTCGGCTCGGCCGGATCGGTCCTCTCCCTCCTGTCGTTCGCCTCGATGTGGTCCCTGATGTCGGCGCGCTCGCGAAGGGCGATCCTCGCTGCCGATCGTCGCTGAGCCCGGTCTCACCGCCCCGGCACCCGACCGATGTCCGGGCGCTGACGATCCGCCGCCCCTGTTGCCATCTCAGATGGTAAGTATAGACTTACCGTAAGTGACTACTTACGAACTTGCCCTCAATGCCCTCGGCGACCCGACGAGACGGGTGGTGTTCGAGCGGCTCGTCGACCGGCCGCGGTCGGTGGGCGAGCTCGCCGAGGGTCTGCCGGTCAGCCGCCCCGCTGTTTCGCAGCACCTGCGAGTGCTCAAGGGTGCCGGCCTCGTCATGGACCACTGCGAGGGGACGCGGCGGATCTACGCGGTCGTTCCCGAGGGAGTCGCCGAGCTTCGCGCCTACTTCGACTCGTTCTGGACTCAGGCGCTCGCAAGTTTCAAATCCGTAGCCGAGACGAAAGGAGAGGGCCAATGAGCGTACAGACGTTCGAGCCGATTCGGAAGTCGGTCGTCGTGAACGTGCCACCGGAACGGGCATGGGAGGCGTTCACGGCCGAGATGGGAAGCTGGTGGCCGCTGCAGAGCCATTCGGTGCTCACCGAGAACGGGAGGCAGGCAGAACGGCTCGTCCTCGAAGGCCGCGTCGGGGGCGAGATTTACGAGCAGGTCGGCGAGGAGCGCGTCGCCTGGGCGACGGTTCTCACTTGGGACCCGCCCCACCGGCTCAGCGTCCGCTGGCGGGTCAGTCCACAAGCCCTGACGGAGTGTTCGGCCACGTTCACTCCAGAGGACGGCGGGACGCGAGTGGACTTGGTCCACAGTGGCTGGGAGGCCTTCGGGGAGCGGGCAGACGAGATGCGGTCCAACTATGGAGGCGACGGCGGCTGGGCAACCGTGCTCGGGTGCTTCGAGCGCTTCCTCAGCGGCTGAGTATCCGGAGACCGTTCACGGTGCGACCTGCGCAGGCGCGCTCGGTCCGGGCCGGCGCCAGGCGTCCAGTCCGCCGTCGATGACGACCGTCGTTCCCGAGATGTAGGCGCCGGCAGCTGTCGACAGAAACGCGATGACCTCGCCGACCTCTTCGGGCGTGCCGAGGCGCCCGAGCGGCACCTCGGTGGCCCACTCGGCAACGCGGTCGGGACCGTATTGGTCGAGGCCGCTGGTGGCGATGTTGCCGGGGGCGATGCAGACCGAGCGAATTCCGTACGGTCCCCACTCGCCGGCGAGCGCGGACGCCAGGTTCTCGACCGCGGCGCGCGCCGCCGACGCGTGCACCATGCCCGGTATCCCTCGCCGAGGACTGAAGCCGATGAAGACGACCAATCCCGTCCGGCGGGGAATCATCGAGCGCGCTGCCACGGTCTGGGTCATGTCCCACGCGGCGTCGACGGCGAGCCGGTGCACCGCCCGCCAACCCTTGAGCGTGATGGACTCGGCGGGCGCGGTGAACTGGCCGCCGGCGTTGTTGACGAGAACGTCGACGGCGCCGAAGCAGTCCAGCACCGTGTCGACCAGCTGACTCACCTCCTCGTGCTCGCGCACGTCGGTGACGACGGGCAGGCACGTCCCGCCGATTGACTCGATCGCCTCCGCCGTCGAGGCGAGAGAGTCCATGTGGCGCCCACAGATCGCCACCTTGGCGCCGGACGCGCCGAACGCGATCGCGGTCGCCCGTCCGATCCCTGTCCCTCCCCCGCTGACGAGCGCGACGCGGTTGAGGTTCGCGTCGGGTGCGAGCGAAGAGGAGACTGCGACGGGCTGTTCCTCGGTCACGTGCGAGAGATCTCCGGTGTGGGACTCCCGCCAATGTAGCCTCGGCGGCCGTGAGCACTGCGGGGACATGACGACTCGTCCGCCTGCCGACCCGGCCGCGGCGGAGCCGGGGAGGCTTCGTGTACTGCGGGCCGACGCTCCGCTCCTCGACGGCTACCTGAGGTTCCGCGAGTCGCACGTGACGCCGTTCACCACTCCCGGCCACAAGGGCCGGGCAATGGGGCTCGACCCCGACCTCGGTGCGGTCGTCGCCGGCGACGTTCCCCTCTACGGTGGCGTCGACACGATCAAGTCGACGGGCGGGCTCCTCGCCGCCGCCGAGGCTCGGGCGGCTCGCTGGTACGGCGCCGACTGGTGCCGTTTCTCGCCGGGAGGCTCGACGCATGGCAATCAGGCCCTGTGCCTGGCGATCGGCCAACCGGGCGACAAGGTCGTCGTCACCCGATCGCTGCACCGCTCCCTGCTCCTCGGAATGGTGCTGGCGGACTTCGTGCCCTGCTGGCTCCCGACGATGCTCGACCCGGCGACGGGAATGCCGATCGGCGTCGCCGTCGAGGAGGTCGACTCCGCGCTGCGCGCTAATCCCGACGCCCGCGCCGTGCTCGTCACCGAGCCGGGCTACCTCGGCACGCTCTCCGACCTCGCCGGCATCGTCGAGGTCGCGCACGGCTTCGGCGTCCCTGTCGTCGTCGACCAGGCCTGGGGCGCCCACCTCGGCAGCCACCCGCAGCTGCCGGCGCACGCGATGGCGCTCGGGGCGGACGCAATGGTGACGAGCATCCACAAGCTCCTCCCCGGCTACACCCAAGCGAGTCTGGTGTGCGCCCGCACCCGCTATCTCGACCGGGACCGCCTCGAACGGGGGTTCGAGGCGAGCCATACGACCAGTCCCGCCGGAACGGTGATGGCGAGCATCGACGCCTGCCGGGCGCTCATGGAGGCACGCGGTCCCGAGCTGCTCGAGCGACTCCTCGGGGCCGTCAGGGCCGCCCGGCGGCGCTTGCGGTCTGAGCTCCCGGGCCTCGAGGTGCCGGACGAGCATTCCTTCGCCCCGGGTCGTTTCGACCCGACGCGACTCGTGGTGCTGCTGGCGAAGGCGGGCGCCGACGGCGTCGAGGTCGACCGCCTGCTCCTCTCGGAGAACCTTCCCGTGGAATTGGCCGACCGCGACACGCTGGTGCCGATCGTGACCGTCGCCGACGACGAGGCGACGCTGGGCACGCTCGTCGACGCGCTCGTGCCGGCCATCCGTGCGAGCTCGGGGCCGCCACGCGCTCCGTCGACTGCGCTGAGCTGGCGTGTCCGACCCGTGAACGTGATGACCCCGCGAGCGGCGTTCTTCGCCGCCCACGAGACGCTGGCGGCCGACCTTGCCGTCGGGCGCGTCTCGGCGGAGCTCATCGCTCCCTACCCCCCGGGCGTGCCGGTGCTCGCCCCCGGCGAGCTGATCACCGAGGAGCTCCTCGGCGCGCTGCGAGCCGTAGCGGCAGAAGGTGTCCGCGTCGCCTACGCCGCCGACCCGAGCCTGTCGACGCTCGAGGTGGTCCGCAGCGAAAGCGAACCGTGACGAACGTCCTGATACTGAACGAAGCTCAGGTACGCGACCTGCTGCAGCCGGCGGAGCTGTACGCCGCCCTCGAGGCAGCGCTGCGCGAAGTCAGCGCCGGCCGGGCCTCCGTCCCACCGCGCGTCGCGGCGTTCGCCCCGGGCGGTCTCGTCGCCGCCATGCCCGGCTACCTTCCCGGTATCGGGCTCGCCGTCAAGCTCGTCTCGGTCTTCTCCGGCAACGCGGCCCGCGGCCGGCCCTCCCACCAGGCGGTCATCGGCCTCTTCGACGCCGAGGACGGTCAGCTGCTGGCGCTGATGGACGGCACCTACATCACCGCCGCCCGCACGGCGACCACGGCCGCCGTCGCGGCCAAGACCCTCGCACGGGCGGACTCGGCCGTCCTCGCCGTGCTCGGGGCAGGAGTCCAGGGATCGGCCCATCTGGACGCCTTCACGCGGGTGTTCGAACTGGCGGAGATCCGCCTCGCGTCACGTGACCGGCGACACGCGGAAGCCCTCGCCTCGCGCCACGCCGGCGTCGAGGTGAGCGACAGCTTCGAGGAGGCGGCGCGCGGCGCGGACGTCGTCTGCTGCTGCACCGATGCCGCCGGTCCCGTGGTCGCCCACGCGTGGCTCTCCGAGGGAGCGCACGTCGGGTCGGTCGGGATGGGCGCCGAGCTCGATGGCGCCACGCTGGACTCGGGCACGATCTTCGTCGAGTGGCGCGGGGCGGTGACAAGTGTCCCGCCTGCCGGCGCGGTCGAGCTGCAAGGCCGCGACCCCGACAGCGTCACCGAGCTGGGCGAGGTCCTCGCCGGTGACCGGCCGGGGCGAACCTCACCTGGCGAGCTGACGATCTACAAGTCGACCGGGCACGCCGCAGAGGACGCTGCCGCCGCCGCCCTCGTCTACGGGCGGGCGAAACAAGCCGGCGTCGGGACGATGGTCGATCTCTGAGGCAAGGGACTAGCAACCGACCTCTCCGTCGATGAGCTCGCGGATGAGGTCCGCATGCCCGTTGTGGCGGGCGTACTCCTCGATCATGTGCACATAGATCCACCGGAGCGAGCAGGGCTCGCCGCGGCGCAGACCGACGTCGTCGAGCATGTGGGCGGCCGCGGCCGCGCGACTCGCCGCGCACTCGTGCTGCCAGGCGGCGACGTCGGCTTCCCACTCGGCGTCGTCGAGCGGAACGAGCTCGCTGTCCTCGATGGCAGGGTCATACCAGATCGGAGGTGCCTCCGCCTCGCGCAGCAGCACGCGGCGAAACCAGTTCCGCTCCACCTCGGCCATGTGGCGCACCAAACCGTGGAGGGACAGTTTCGAGGTGGGCACGGGTCGCGACTTGCGGCCGGCATCGTCGAGGCGCTCGCACTTGAGAAGAAGGGTCGTGCGGTGGAATTCCAGCCAACCTTCGAGCATCGACCGTTCGTCGAGGACGAACGCCGGCTCGCTCCGGCGGGGATCTTCGATGTCTTCTACCAAGGCGATCTCCTCCTGAGCTTGACTCCGAGCAGCTTTACTATGACTCGCCCGAGGGCATGAGCGGAACTTTCAGCCGACGCGTGACTCCGGCTCGCAGCAGGACCAACGCTGCGATACCGACCAACGCGAGCGCTGCATAGGTGACGGCGTCCTCGGTGACCTGAGCGAGCGCCCCGCCGGCCGACGACCCGACGAGGTCCGCGAGTGCGATCGCCATCAGCTGGAGGGCGGGGACGGCGGCCTCGTACTCGGTGCCGTCGGCGAGGTCGGTCTGCAACGCCATGGCCGGCGACGAGACGAGACCGAACACGCACCCCAGGTAACCGATCGTGAGGATCATCACGACCGGCAACGTCCGGAGCAGGCACAGCCCGACGACCAGCACAATGCCGGCGGAGATGCCGATGCGAATCGGAAGCAGACGACCGCGCCGGTCGCTGAGCGTACCGGCGAGCGGGCCGACGAGCGTCCCGAGCGCAGAGGCGAGAAAGAACGTCGCCCCCACCTCGAGACCGGTGCCGCCCACACGGCTCAGCTGCAGAGGGACGAGCACGCTCAGGGCGCCGCCGCCGAGAAACGGCACGCCGAGCACGAACAGGCACACGACGAGCTGGCTGTTGCGCAGCACGCGGGAGATCGACGCAGTCGGCCCCGAGCTCGATGACGGCGCGGCTGTCGCAAGGACGACCGGGATGAGCACGACACCGACCAGGGCCATGCCGCCGAACACCACCCGGGGGTCGACCGCCGCCGCGATCGTGCCGATCACCGGCCCGAGCATGGTGCCGAAGGTCCCCGCGCCCATCGTGACACCGAGCGACCGACCCCTGTTGGCCGGGGTGGAGGCTTTGGCCAGCCAGGCGAGGCCACCGCCCCAGATACCGCCGCATCCGACTCCCTGCAGGACACGGGTGGCGTCGAGGACGACGATCTCGCGTCCCAGGCCGAAGACGAGCGTCGCTGCGCTGAAGACGACGAGACCGATCAGCGTTAGGGTCCGCGGATTGAGCCGGCGAGCCCGTCCGACCGCGAATGCGCCGAGAATGACTCCAGCTGGGTAGGACCCGGTCAGCAGTCCCGCGGCGGATTTCGAGAGAGCGAACTCGTGAGCGTAATGAGGTAGCAAAGGAGCGATGCAGGCGAACAGCGATGCCTCAAGAGCGAACAGCAAGCTGAGCAGAACGACGAGTCTTCGCATCGGTCGATTCGTAGACGGAGGAATTGGCATCCTGTCATTGCTCCACCACCAGCCGTCAAGAAGAGGTGAGCACCGTCGCCACGACATCTGCCGGCCTTGAAGTGGCCTTCCTGCCGGGCGACCCGCCGCGGACCGGCGCCTTCGTGGTCTACGAGCGCCCCGGGAGCCTCGCCGGCGAGCCCTTCGGGCGAGACCTCGTGCTCGACGAGGAAGTCGAAGCCATACTTCCCCGCCGCACGAGCGTTCGCCGGCAAACCGTCCGGGCGACTCGCGTGCCGATCGCTGATGCGATCTTGCTGCTGCGCGACGTCGACGCCACGAAGGCTTGTCAGAGCGTGCTCGCCTGGTCGTGTGCGCTGACGGTTGGCCTCGGGCTCATCGCCGACGGTCGCCTCTTGCCTGCGGTCAGCCCTGACGGCTTCGACGCCTGGCAGGTCGGGCCGTTCGGTCCGGCGGAACTTCGCTTGCTCACCGAGCTCGCGGCCGCGTTCCCACCGGGCGCCCACGCGCTGGCTCACCCCGGCACTCCCTTACGGATGGCTTCGCCCGATGTGGTCATACGGGCGGCATGGGATGCCGTCGCCGATTCCTTGGTCCGCACCCGAGCGGCGACGGCCGTTGCCGGCAACGCGCTCTTTGCGGCCGCCGACCCTCAGCCTGCGGCCTACTTGCGGCCTTGGCTGACCGACGCTGCGCGAGGGATGGAGGGTGGCGCCTCGGTCGCGCTTCGGGTCGAGCTCGACGAGATCGCCCCGCGGGCGGTGCTCCAGCTCACCAGCCGCAGCGAGTCGAGCCTCGTTGTCGACGCTGGCGAGCTGTTCGGCGCGCCGGCGAGCGTGCTCGCCCGTTTCGGCGCCGACGCCGAGACCGATCTCCTCCTCACCCTCCGCCGGGGGGCCAAAGCCTGGCCGCCGCTCGACGGGCTGCTCCACGAGCGCGTCCCGACCGAGCTCGCCCTGGACGACGACCTGCTCGGCGAGCTGCTGGCCGAGGGGGCGACGGTGCTGCAAGGGACCGGGATCGAGGTTCTCTGGCCGGCGGAGATCTTTCGCGACGGGATCGAGCTTCGGGCAGCCGTCGTGGCGGCCCCGGGAACGGTGGACCAGGCGGGTTTCGATCTCGGGACACTGCTGGCATTCCGGTGGCAGGCAACACTCGGCGGCGAGCTTCTGTCCGAAGAGGAGATCGATCAGCTCGCCGAGGCGAAGCGCCATCTCATCCGTCTCCGCGGACGCTGGGTGTCGGCCGACCCCGCCCTTTTGGAGCGGCTGCGCGCCGGTCGTCCGCAAGGGCTCACCGCGGCAGAGGCCCTGGGCGCGCTTCTCGCCGGGTCGGTCACCCTCGACGGCGACGAGGTCCCACTCGTGGCGGAGGGTCAGCTCGCCGAGCTGGCCGCCCGGCTCGGGCGGATCGGCGAAGGTGCGCTCCCTGATCTCGAACCGCCCTTCGGCCTTCTCGCCGAGCTCCGGCCGTACCAGGCGCGCGGCGTCGCCTGGCTGCAGGAGATGGCCACGAGCGGGCTCGGCGGCTGTCTCGCCGACGACATGGGACTCGGTAAGACGCTGCAGGTGATCGCACTTCACCTCCACCGGACAGCGAACACGTGCGGCCCGACCCTCGTCGTCTGCCCGACGTCGCTGCTCGGGAACTGGGAGCGGGAGATCAAGCGTTTTGCGCCTGGAATCCCGGTACGGCGTTATCACGGCGGCGGGCGGCATCTGCGCGAGCTCGCGAACGACGAGCTCGTCGTGACGAGCTACGGCGTCGTTCGGCTCGATCACACCGTCCTCAGCGAGGCCGGCTTCTCACTCGTCGTCGCCGACGAGGCGCAGCACGCGAAGAATCCGTACTCGGCGACGGCCCGCTCCTTGCGGGCGATCCCTTCCGCCGCCCGAGTGGCCTTGACCGGGACGCCAGTCGAGAACCGCCTCAGCGAGCTGTGGTCGATCCTCGACTGGACCACGCCCGGCCTGCTCGGTCCCTTGGACCGCTTCGTGCGGACGGTTGCCATCCCCGTCGAGCGGTATCACGACCCGGCCGTGACCGACCGCCTCGCTCGCACCGTTCGCCCCTTCCTGCTGCGGCGCCGCAAGAGCGACCCGGCGATCGCGCCGGATCTGCCTGCTCGGATCGTCACCGACGTCGCGGTCCCGCTCACTGGCGAGCAGACGACGCTGTACGAGGCGGAAGTGCGAGAGGCGCTGGCGGCGATCCGCGAGAGAGAGGGCTTCGCCCGCCAGGGCCTCGTCCTGCGTCTGCTCACCGTCCTGAAGCAGATCTGCAACCACCCGGCCCATTACCTCCACCAACCGGGGCCGCTGCGGGGTCGATCCGGCAAGCTCGAGGCGCTCGAGGAGCTGATCGACGTGATCGTCGCCGAAGGTGACTCCGTCCTCGTCTTCAGCCAGTTCGTCGAGTGCTGCGAGCTCCTCGAGACTCGCCTCGGTGAGCTCGGGATTCCCACCCTGTTCCTCCACGGCACGCTCCGCCCCCAGCAACGCACGGCGATGGTGGACGCGTTCCAGGCGGGAGAGGTGCCGGTGTTCCTCCTCTCGCTCAAGGCCGGCGGAGTAGGCCTCAACCTGACGCGGGCGACCCACGTCGTGCATTACGACCGTTGGTGGAACCCCGCGGTCGAGGACCAGGCCACCGACCGGGCACACCGCATCGGCCAGGACCGTCCCGTCCAGGTTCATCGCCTGATCGCCGAAGGCACGCTCGAGGACCGCATCGCGGAGCTCATCGAGAAGAAACGATCCCTCGCCGAAGCGGTCGTCGGTGGTGGCGAGGCATGGTTGACGCAGATGAGCGACGACGAGCTGTCAGAGCTCGTCACCCTGGTGAGCCCCTCATGACTCCCGGCCGTGAGGACGGGTATTGGCCCGAGCGCCGGCCGCGGCTGCCGGGGCCGAGCGCTCCTCGCTCCGCCGGCAGGCGACCCTTCGGCGCAACCTGGTGGGGAAGGGCATGGGTGGATGCGCTCGAGAATCGTGCCCAGCTCGACCGCAACCGGCTGCCGCGCGGCCGGACCTATGCCCGCTCAGGCGCCGTCGGGACCCTCGAGATCGGGCCGGGCGAGGTGACCGCGGACGTCCAGGGGTCGAGAGCCACCCCGTATGCGGTCCGAGTGCGTGTCCGCACCTTCGCGCCAAAAGAGTGGGACCGGGTTCTCGATGCGCTGTCGAACGAGATCGGGCACACGGCCGCCCTCTTGGACGGTGAGCTCCCGCCCGAGGTGGCCGACGATGCGCGGGCCATCGGGCTCGACCTCCTTCCGGGTCCGGGCGAGCTGCAACCCCGCTGCAGCTGCCCGGACTGGGCGGACCCGTGCAAGCATTCCGCAGCGGTCTGTTACCTCGTCGCCGACGCATTGGACGACGACCCCTTCGCTGTCTTCCTCCTCCGAGGCCGCCCCCGCGACGGGGTCCTCGCCGCGTTGCGGGCCCGGCGCTCCACCCATGGCGTTGCGACGACCGGTTTCCCGGGATCGGACAGTGCCAAGCCGGATGGAGGCGTGCTCGCACGCGACGCCTGGAGCCGCCCGGTGTCGCCCCTGCCGAGACCGCCGCTGCCACGGCGGGAGGCGGGGCGGCCGACGGTTCTCGGCGTGGACCCTCCCGCCGCGACCGGGATCGATTCCGCCCGACTGCGCGACCTCGCCAGCGATGCGGCGCGGCGCGCGCTGGACCTTGCGCTTGGAGCAAAGTGTTCCGGCCTCGAGCTCTCGCGGGACGAGGACCTCGCTCGCCGCGTCTCGGGGCTCCTCGTGTCGGGAGCCGGGCTGCCGGCCGGCGCTGCCTCTGTCGACCTCTCGGGTCTCGCGCGCAGCACGGGGATGACGCCGCGCGAACTCTTCCGCCGAGCCCTGGCGTGGAGGGAGGGAGGAACCGGCGGGCTCGCCGCCCTCCTCGAGCCGTGGGACCCGCCGCCTGGAGCTGTCGTTCCCGGTCGGGACCTGCTCGGGCCAGGTTCGGTCATGCGCCGCAATCGGGTGACCTTGGGAGACCGCCAACTTCGGCTCGGGCAGGACGGCCGATGGTACGGATTTCGCCGCGGCTCGAGCCGCGACTGGGAGCCCGACGGTCCGCCGGTCGAGGGCTCGGGCCGCCATGATGACAGCGGCTGAAGGCGGCCGACATCGCATGACGCCGATACGAATCGCACTGATCGGCGTCGGCGACGTCGCCGAGCGCGACTACCTTCCCGAGTGGCATCGCCTCAAAGGGCTGGCGGAGCTCTCCGTCGTGTGTGGCCGCAACCCCGAGCGAGTTCGACGGATCGCAGCGGCCTACGGGGTTCCGCGCTGGTCGACCGACTACCTCGAGGTCGTGCGCAGCGACATCGACACCGTCGTCAACCTGACGCCGATCAGCTCCCTGGCGGCGATCACCGCCGCCGCCCTCGAGGCCGGACGGCACGTCTACACCGAGAAGCCGTTGGCGCTGACCTCTTCGCAGGCGCGGGCGCTGAGAGACACGGCGGCGAGGCGCGAGCTCGTGCTCACCTGCGCTCCGAGCATCCTGTTGTTTCCCCAGATTGTCCAGGTGGGCGAGATCCTCCGCTCCGGAGAGCTCGGGGTCATACGCTCCGCCCGCGCCCATGCGCTGTCGGGAGTGCCGCCGTGGCCGGGCTACCGCTCCGATCCCACTCCCTACTTCGCGGCGGCGGCCGGCCCGCTCCTCGACCTGGGCGTGTATCCGCTCCACGTGCTGACCGGGCTCCTCGGCCCGGTATCGAGCGTGGCGGCGAGCGCCGCGCGGTCGCGGGACCGTTTCACCGTCACCGAAGGCCCCTTCGCGGGCCGAGTCATCGCCGTCGAGTGCGAGGACGAGTGGCACCTGAACCTCCGGCTCGCGAACTGCACGGCTTCGGTCGAGGCGAGCTACGCGACGGTCGCCAGCCCGGCGGCGGAATGTGAGCTTCGGGGCGACCGGGGTGCGGTCGCCTTCAGCCTCCTCGACGTGTCCGCCCCCATCTCGGTTCTCCGCCCCGGAGCGGGCGGCTGGACCGACGTACCGGTGGAACACGAGCGCGACAGCGGGCCCGACCATGTGCTCGGGATCCGGCATCTCGTCGAGTGCATCGGCAACCGAACCGATCCGGTCCCAAGTGCCGACCATGCCATCCACGTGCTCGAGGTCATCGAAGCGGCGCGCGGAGCGGCGAGAACCGGTCGAACCGTCGCCGTCCCGGCGCCTCCTGGTGCGGAGCTTGCGCCCCCGAGACGATCAGGACAGCTGTAGCGCGCCCACCTTGGTGGCGATCAGCGTCGCTTCGGCCTCGACCTTCTCTCCCACCGTCGCAGAGCAGAGGAGGCTGATCGTGGCCGCCGAGCTCTCCCCGACCGGGGTCGCGAACGACATCGACGCGAAGGGGGTGCCCGTCTGGTCGGGCAACGAGGCATTCCAGCCCTCGTTGTCGTCCGAGAGCGTGCAGCTGGCGACGACCGAGGTGCTCGGAGTCCCGATCAAGTCGACGCTCACCACCACTACGTAATCGCCGGCGGGGACGTTCAGGGACGTGACGCTCATGGTCCCGGGCCCCTCCGGGAGCGGAACCTCGTTGCTCAGGGCGGCATTCGAGTACGCGATGCTGGGTCCCGCCGGGCCGGCGACTCCACGCGCACCCGTCGGGCCCGTGACACCACGCGGGCCGGCTTGACCCCGGGCACCGGCTGGGCCACGCGGCCCCACCTTGGTCGAGAGCGGCAGATGGATGACCGACAGTCCCTTCGCGCAGCTGGACTTGGTCGGGAGGGCGAGAACGCCCTTCGCCGTCCTGCAGGCCAGCACCGAGGTCGGAGCCTTGCCCGCGAGCAGCGCTGCGCCGAACGCCGACCCGCCGCCGACGGCCACCACCGCCAAGATCAAAATTCCGAAAGTTACGGGCTTGCCCAGCTTCATTTGCATCGGACTCTCCTTGGTCCGCATCGCCACGGGCGGTGCACTCCGGGTCACGCTAAACCCCGCTCCCCCCCGCCATTAGTCTCTTGCGATGCTCATGGAAGGGTCACCCCCACCCCTCGAGGCGCGAGTCACCCTTGGCAATTGGCAGGACCCGCCGTTCAACCGCTGGGCGTTTTCCCACCTCCGCGAGCTCGTCCCGACCCAGCGGATCTCCCGCGGTGCCGGTCCCGTCGGTCCTTTGCCGGACGACCCACGAAGCGTGGACGGCGCGGAGGTCGTCCGGACCGACGGCAAGACGGGCACGGTGGGCGAGGTTCTCGCCGATACCTTCACCGACGCCGTCGTCGTCGTGCACGAGGGCTCGGTCGCACTCGAGCGCTTCGCGGGAGAGACGCATTCGGATACGCCGCACCTGCTCATGTCGGTGTCCAAGTCGCTCGTCGGGAGTGTCGTCGGCTGCCTCGCCGAGAAGGGCGCGCTGGATCCGGCTTCACTCGTCACCGCCTATGTGCCCGAGCTCGAGGTCAGCGGCTACAGCGGTGCCAGAGTGCGCGACCTGCTCGACATGCGTTCCGGCGTGAAATTCAGCGAGGACTACACCGACCTCGGCTCCGAGGTCCGGCTCATCGAGCAGTCCTTCGGCTGGCGGCCGGTGGTGGCGGGACTCGAGACCGGCTCGATGTACGAGTACCTACCCACGCTCGTCGCCGACCGCGAGCACGGCGGCGCCTTCTCCTACCGGTCCTGTGAGACCGACGTCCTCGGATGGGTGTGCGAACGCGCCGCCGGTGAGCGCATGTCCGAGCTCCTGTCCGAGCTCGTGTGGGCGCCCATGGGCGCGGAACGAGATGCCGAGGTCACCTGTGACCGCCTCGGTGCGGCGATCCACGACGGTGGCATCTGCGCGACGGCGCGCGATCTCGCCCGCTTCGGGCTGCTCCTCCTCGACGGAGGCGGGGCCGGCGGCCGGCAGGTGATCCCGGCGGACTGGCTCGCCTCGTCGTGGAACCTCGACGCCGAGATCACCGACGCCTTCGCCAAGTCCGCGAGCGCTCCGTTCATGGCCGGGGGCTGGTACCGCAACCAGTTCTGGTTCGTCCCCCGGCCGCATGGCCCGGTGCTGCTCTGTCTCGGCATCTACGGCCAGATGGTGTACGTGAACCCGGCGACGAGGACCGTCGCCGCCAAGCTCTCGTCGTGGCCCGTCGCACAGTCGGCGGCGATGCTCCACGACACCCTCCGCGCGTTCGACACGATCGGCGCGACGCTCGCCGGCATGACGCTCGAAGCCGCCGGCGGAGAACCGCCCCACCCGACCGGGCCCGCCGGCATCGCCGCAGGCCTGAGCAGGAACCGATCGGCCGGGAGCCCCGACGCCTGATGCCCGATCAGGACGGCAGCGGCCGCCCCTACCTCAACGGCATGGCGGAGATCCGTAGCTTCTTCCGGACCAATCAGACGCCGGTGTACTTCGTTGGGCCCACCGCCTTCAATCTGCTCGGCATCGACCGGTGGGTGCGCAACTTCGACTACATCGCCTACTACGACTCCTGGGACGGCGGGCATCCGCGCGTGTTCGCGCCCAGCAACCGGCCGTTCGTCGAGTTCGAGAGCAGCGAGCAGATCAACAACTACCTGCTGCGTGATCCCGAGGTCCAGGCCTTCATCGCCAAGCGGCGGCTGAGGGCGGCCGCCCGACCGAAGATCGCCATGGTGTTCTTCGACGCCGAGACCGAGCAGATCTGCGAGGAGCTCGGCTACGAGCTCATCCTGCCCGCCCACGAACTGCGCCGGCACCTCGATTCCAAGATCGTCACGACGACACTCGGCAACGAGGCGGGCGTGCCGAGCGTGCCCAACGTCCTGACCGAGGTGGGCTCCTGGGACGCCCTCGTCCGGATCGCGGGCGGCGCCGGCCTCGGCACCGACCTTGTCGTCCAGACGCCGTACGGGGATTCTGGCAAGACGACGTTCTTCATCGCCTCCCGGTCCGACTGGGACGCCTGCGCCGGCGAGATCGTCGGCGAGACCGTCAAGGTGATGAAACGGATCAACAACAAGGCTGCCGCCGTCGAGGCCGTCATCACGAGGTACGGCACCGTGGTCGGCCCGTTCATGACCGACCTCACCGGCTACCCCGAGCTCACCCCCTACAAAGGCGGCTGGTGCGGGAATGATCTCTTCCCCGAGGCGCTGTCGGACGCTCACCGCGAGAAGGCGATCGACCTCGTCCGCCGACTCGGCGCCCGGTTGGGCGAGGAGGGCTACGTCGGCTTCTTCGAGGTCGACGTTCTCGTCGACCTCGACGGCGACGAGGTCTACCTGGGCGAGCTCAATCCCCGTATTTCCGGCACTTCCTCGATGACGAACGTGACCGCGGGTGCGTACGCCGACATGCCCCTGTTTCTCTTCCATCTGCTCGAGCACATGGACGTCGACTACACCCTCGACGTCGAGGAGATCAACGAGCGCTGGCGCCGGTTGGCGGCGGCGGATGTCTGGGCACAGCTGATCATGAAGGAGCCGGTCGACTCTGTCGAGCTCATCCTGGCGGCGCCGAAGACCGGCAGCTATCACCTTTCGGACGAGGGAGCGCTCAGCTTCGTGCGCACGTGCGACGACTGGCACGAGGTGACGCATGAAGACGAGTGCTTCTACCTGCGCGTCTACGCACCCGGTGACTTCCGGTTCAAGGGTGCCGACTTGGGCGTCCTCGTGACAAAGGGCCGGATGCAGACCGCGGAGGGGCTCACGGCCCGCTGCTTGCACTACATCGAGGGCATCCGCTCGATGTACGTCAGCGAGCCGATGGGACAACCGCCGGCCGTCTTTCCGCTCGCCTATGTGAAGTAGCTGCGGCCGTGCTGCGCCCGGCTGCGGCGGGCGCAGGCGGGCCGGCCGCCTCGACGGGCTCCGCCTTCCGGCAAGCGGGCGAGTCCTAAGATCGTGCGGTGCTCTTCAGCCTCACCACCTTCGCCCTGGCGGCCACGTTGGTCGTTCTGCTGCCCGGACCCGACACGCTGGTGGTTGTCCGCAACCTGCTCCGAGGCGGTCGCCGGATGGCCGGTCGCGCCGTGCTCGGCGTTCTCTCCGGCCTCACGGTGTGGGTGGTCACTGCCGCCCTCGGGCTGTCCGCCGTCCTCAGAGCTAGCCACGACGCCTACCTTGGGCTGCGAATCGCCGGCGCCATGTACCTGATCTACATCGGTGTCAGGTCGCTCAGAAGCAAGGGCGAGCCCGCCAGGTCCGGGCGGCGCCTCGTCGGCTCGGGTTACACCTCCGGCCTGCTCACCGACCTGCTCAATCCCAAGGTCGGCGTGTTCTTCGTCACGTTTCTCCCCGGCTTCGTCCCGCACGGCTACTCCGTCGGCTGGACTTCGCTGCTCTTCGGGGCGATCTTCGTCGCCCTCACCGCCATCTACTTCGCCATCTTGTTGACGGCCTCCGAGCCGGTCATGCGATGGATGGCGACCGCTCATATCCGCCGCCGCACGGAACGCGTCACCGGCGTGGTGCTGATCGGCTTCGGCCTGCGCCTGGCGTTGGATCCCTAACCGTACCCCTGCGTGGCGGTCCGCCCGCCCCGTGGCCTACTCGAACCACACGTTCTTGAATCCGTAGTTGCTGAGCGACCAGCCGATCTTGTCTTCCACGAAGCCGTGCACCTTCGAGGAATAGGCGTCGAGCACGTCCGGGAACGCGTAGATCAAATACCCACCTTCGTTGTGGTCGATCAACTGCATCTCATGAATCAGGTCCGTCCGCTTCCCGACGTCGAATTCTGCGTTCGCCTGCTTGAACAGCGACAGGTAGTGCTCGTTGATGAAGTGCGGTTCGTTGTCCAACGAGTTCGGCAGATTGCTCTCCGTCACTTGACCGAGGTAATAGTTGCCGGTCCAGAAGCTCTGAGAAAACGGCCGATGCAGATAGGTCGGTCCGAAATAGTTCGACGTCGCCATGAGATTGATGTTCACGGTGACTCCGGCCAGTTTCGCCTGCTGCGCGAACACCTGCGCCGCTTCGACGAGACCATTGGCTGCAGGGCTCGTGTCGAGCGTGACCATCAAGTCGCTCTGCCCGGCCGCCTTGAGAAGCGCCTTTGCCTGGTCGATGTCCTGATGCCGTTGCGGAATGCCGTAGTCGTAGGTGGGATCGTAGAGTCCGAAAAAGTCATTGCCGACCTGCCCGTAGCCGTCGAGGGCCGAGGCGATCATCTGGGGCCGATCCACGATGAGCCTCATGGCCATGCGGACCCGGTTGTCCTGGAACGGCGCAAGATTCTCCTGCATGACGATCGGGGTCCAGGAGGAGTTTCGCGAGCGAAGGACCTTCACGCTCGGAGTATTCTTGAAAGTCGAGAGCGACGAAGCCGGCAGCTGGTCGACACAGTCGGCAGCACCGGATTCCATGGCGTTGACACGGGAGGAAAGCTCCGGGTAGTCCACGATCTTGACGCTGTCGATATACGGCAAGCCGTCCTCGAAATAGTTCTCGTTACGGGTAAAGACGCTTTCGACACCCGCTTCGAAGCTCTCGAACTTGAACGGTCCGGTCCCGACGGGCTGCTTGGAGTCCCACCCGACCGGGGCGATGAAGTAGAAGAAGTCCGCCAGCATCTCGGGAAACACGAGGAAAGGTATGTGCATCGGCACCTCTACGGTGTGCGAGTCGACCTTCTTGAGGTTGGTGGTGTCGACGTAGGACAACCCACCCGCACCGTTCAGTGGCGCCTTCGGATTCGCAATGCGCTGCAGCGTGAAGATGACGTCATCCGCGGTCAGATCCTTGCCGTTGTGAAAGGTCACGCCCTTCTTCACGCGGATCGTGAACGAAGTCGCCGTCGCGTTCGGGATGATCTCGTCGGCGAGGTAGTACTTGAGCGTGAAGTCGGGCTCGAGCTGGACCAGACCGTTGTAGAGGTTCATGATCCGGGCCCAGTCGGTGTTCACGACGCCGGCGTCGGGATCCATCGTGTCGGACGGACCGCCACCGCCGATTCCCGCCGTCAGCGTTCCACCCCTCTTTGGCCCGGTCGATGCGGGCTGGGTGGTCGTCGAGCTGGCGCCACTGCCACAGGCCGCGATCAACGACCCTGCACCCAACAGTCCCGCCCCGAGGACCGACGCCTTGAGGACATTGCGGCGACTGACGGGGACCGCCGGCAGGCGGACTTGCAATCTCTGGCCGCCACTCTCATCTGTCATGGTCCTGGTCCTCTCTGCTTGGAACTGCGATCTTGTTTCCGAACCAGTTCATTGTGAACCTTGCATTCGGTCGTTTCGGTCCGCCCGGACGAGGCGAGGACGGCGACGCCGTCCCAAGCGCCACCCGCGGTGTCCTCCGCCGGAGGAGCGGCCCCGGAATAACACGTTAAATACCGTATCCTGAACTTTTCGAGGGAGTCAACAACCCACCGTTTGCAGCCAGGCTGTCCAGCTGGCGAACGGTCGACTCCGACAGCTCCACGCCGGTCGCGGCAACGTTCTCCTCCAGCTCGGCCGTGCTCGCGGTACCGGGGATCGGCAGGACCACCCTCGACCGATGCAGCAGCCAGGCGATCGCCAGCTGCGCCGGCGTGCAGCCGGCCGCAACCGCGAGATCCGCGAGTGGTCCGCCGGACGCCGCCAGGTGGCCGTCGCCCAAGGGAAAGAAGGGAATGAAGGCGATCTCGCATGCCTCGCAATACCGGAGAACTGCTTCGCTCGACCGGTCGAGCACGTTGTACAAGCCCTGCACCGAGACGATCCGCGCCAGGGAGAGCGCCAGCTCCAGCTGGTCGGGGCGCACTGACGACAGGCCGATGTGGCGGATCTTGCCCTCGCGCTGGAGCTCGACGAGGGCGCCGAGCTGGTCCTCGAAGGGCACGAGCGGATCCACTTCGTGGAGCTGGTAGAGGTCGATCGCCCCGACGCCGAGGCGGCGCAGGCTCATCTCGCAGCTCTGGCGCAGGTAATCCGGCCTCGCCAGGTTGCTCCACTGGTCCGGGCCGGTGCGGAGGCAGCCGCCCTTCGTGGCAATGAAGACGTCGCGGTAGGGAAACAGCGCCCGGCGGATCAGGTCCTCGGAGACGAAGGGCCCGTAGGAATCGGCCGTGTCGATGAGGTTCACGCCGAGTTCGGCGGCTCGACGCAAGAGGCTGATGGATCCCGCTACGTTGGCGGGAGGTCCCCAGATCCCAGGACCGGTCAGCTTGGCCGCTCCGTAGCCGAGCCGGGCAACCGATAGATCGGCGAGGGAGAGCTCCCCCGCCGCCGCGGCATCTGGCGTCATGTCCACCCGAGCGCCGCTGCCGTCGAGGCCCACCCGGGGCCGCGAAAGCTCAGGGCCGAGCGTGGATTGCGAACGAACAGCCGGTCGAGGACTGCGTCGGCATCGTGGTTGCCCGCCGTCAATGCGGTTGCGAGCCGGTCGCGAAAGACGGTGAGGAGATAGTCCATTCCTGGCCCGCCGGTCCAATGGCCGAAGTAGCTCTTGCGGGAGAAGTCACCGGACACGAGCAGCTGAGATTCGAAGCCCTCGTCGACGAGCAGGACCAGCCTTTCGATCACGGTCGCCTCCAAGTGGTACTTCGGCTTGGGTATCTGGTCGAACTCGAGGTACGCGCCCCGCTCGGCGACGCGGCGCAGGACGTCGATGTCGTCGCAGAAGTCCAGATGCCCGATCGTGACGGCGCTGGGCGGGGCGCCCTCGGAGGCGAGGATGTCGAGCTGGGTCTCGGCGAGGGTGCCGCGCTCGGTGTGGGTCGTGATCGGGCATCCGGTCTCGAGGTACGTGCGGGCGGCGGCCCGAGTCACGGTCTCCTCGGTGGGGCGGACCTCGTTCAAGCTGGTGCCGAGCTTGACGATCCCACAGCGGATGGCGAGGCTCCCGACGCCCTCGCGTACTTCCGCCACGAAGCGGGCGGTGAAGTGGTCGATACCGTGCCCGTCGACGAGCCCCTCGGAGTAGCGGGCCTTGTTCAGACCGGTCGTGGCGATGATGTTCACCCCGGTCTCCCGGCTGAGCTGCGCGAGGCCGGCGACGTCTCGGCCGTAGTCCGGTGTCGTTAGCTCGACGACGCTTCGCCCGCCGGCGGCCCGAAACGCCAGCAGGTCCGCAATGACTTCGGCCGGCACGTCGAGCACGAGATCGGGATCGTCCTCGCCGATCGGGCTCGGCGGACCGGTCAGCAAGTGCTCGTGCGGGTAGACGACACCGAGCTCATCGCTCGGTACCGGGCCGAGCACGGTGAGCGCGAAGCTGCGCACGGAATTGGCAGACGGCGAGTCGGTCATGACAGTCGGTCTCCTCGGCGGTGGCGGGATGAAGTCGAGGGGCGCGGGCTGGACGGCTCGGCCGCTTCGTGCTTGCGATCTCGATCCGTCACCTCCTCGCCAGCTCTCTCACCGATCGCGCCGCGTCCTCGTACCGGGGCCGGAGCTCGGCCAACCGAGCGACCCCGTCTCGTTTCGGAGCGACCACGGTCGGAGACGCCGGCGAGCGGGCGCCTCGGGCCGGGTCGATCGAGAGGCCGGCGATCCAGGCGGCGCCGATGCCCGCGGCGTCAGGCGAGGCAGACAGCAACACCTCGCGGTCGAGGACATCGGCCAGGACCTGCACGAGCGGGCCGAGGCGGGTGCCTCCGCCGGTCACGTGGATCCGACGGGTTCCCGCGGGGTCGTGAATCCGATGGATCGCGGCCACCTCGAACGCCAGCCCGTACAGCACGGCGCGGGCGAGGTCGCTCCGGTCGTGGCCGAGTCGAAGCCCGAGGAAGGCGCCTCCGGCCTCGGGCACCTCGTGGGGAGCGCCGGCTCCTGCCAGATAGGGCATGAACAGGACCTGCTCGCCCGGCGGGCGGTCGACGGCCTCGTCGAAGATCGCGAAGTCGGCCGGATCACCGAGTAGGTCGACCAGCCACTGGGCGCAGACCCCTCCGCTGTAGACGGCGCCGAACTGGAACCACGTCGCGCCGACCGCCGAGCTGTACTGCTGGATGGGCCAGGCCGCCGTGAGCGAATCGACGGGCGAGATGAGGTGGGCCGCCGTGCCGAAGCTCACGACGAGGTCGTCCACGGTCGTGGCGCCCACGCCGACCGGAACCGCCGCCATGTCCGAGGCGCCGGCGGCGACGGGGATGCCCGCCGGCAGCCCGGATTCCCCGGCAGCCGAAGCCCCGATGGTGCCCGCGGGCGAGAGCGAGTCGACCACCGGTGGCCATTGAGCCCTGGGGAGGTCGAGCTCGGCCAGCAGCTGCTCGTCCCAGGCAGCGGCGTGTTGATCGAACGCCAGCGTCCCGGAGGCATCGGTCGGCTCCGTCACCCATTCGCCGGTGAGGCGGCCGCGGACGTAGTCCTTCGGCAGCACGACGAGATCGGTCCGTTCGAAGGATTCCGGTCGGTGACGGCGCATCCACAACAGTTTCGGCAAGGTGTAGACGGGCAGGGCGCCGTTGGCAGCGTGTTGGCGGAGATGGTCGCCGAAACGTCCCTCGAGCTCGCGGCTCTCGGCCACGCTCCGGTCGTCGAAGATCGGCAGGCAGTGGTCCGCGGGTTGCCGGTCCTTGCGCAGCGGTACGAGCCCGCACATCTGCCCCGTGACGGCGACGGCCCGCGTCGCGCGGCGAACCTCCTCCGGCAGCTCTCGGACCGCTTCGCAGGACGCCTCGAAGAGGTGGAGCGGATCGATCTCCCAGCCGCCGGCCGTCGGGCGCTCCACGGTGAACGCTGCGTGGCCGACGGCGCTCACCAACTGGCCGGCGGGGTCGACGGCGACCGCCTTGGCGGAGCTGGAACCGATGTCGATGCCGAGGAAGACCCCGTCGTCAAGTGCGCTCAACTGCGCCATCCCGCGACCGCGGGCACGGGGATACCGCTGAAGGCGTCCGACGCCTCGAAGGCGGCGCCGAGGATCTCGACGCATTGCAGCGCGGCGCGCAGCTCGCTCTGGTCGGTGCTACCGGCACGGGCCGCGGCGAGCAACGCCCTCATCTCGTTCTGGTAGGTGATGTCGGGCACGAGGCTGATGGCGGCGCCGGCCGAGGCACCGTCCGAGAAACTCTGCTCGTGGACGCCGACGCCGAACGCATCATTCGGCCGGCGCACCTGCAAGCGGTAGAAGGGCGGCATGAGGCCAGCCTCGAGCGTGGCGTTGGCGCCGTACAGCTCGAGACGCCACTTCTCGACCCAGTTGTGGGCCTCCCAGGCGGTCATGTCCATGACGGCGACGTGCTCGGCGTAATCGAGGATGAGCACGCCGGCGTCTTCGTAGCGCAGCCCACCGATCTCGAAGTCCTGCTCGCCGCCGAGGCCGGAGAGGATGTCTTCCTTGAAGATGTCGGACGACACGCTCTGTCGTGCCGACAGCTTGCGGATGCGGGCGCTCACGCGGTCCGGCACGCCGAGCAGGCCGATGATCTCTCGGACCATGTGAATGCCGTCGGTGAAGACCATTCCGCCCAGGTCCTCCGGGATGCTCTGCCAGATCTCGGCCGAGCATCCGACCGGAGTCGCCGCGTGAAAGCGGGCGAGCGTGATCGGCCCGAGCACGCCCGAGTCCACGATCTGACGCAGCTTCGGCACGACGGGCGAGTTGTGCAGGATGAAACCGACGGTGACATGGGCCGGATACTGCGCGCAGTACTCGACGAGCTCGCGCATCCGGGCAACGGTGGGAGCGCCGACCTTCTCGAGGAGGACCGCCCTCGGTCCGGGGAGAGCGAGGCGAATGAGCTCGGGGTTCTCCGAGTCGAGGCCGTTGACGATGACGACGTCCGGGGCGCCTTGGAGGGCGTCGTGGGGATCGTCGTGAACGGCGATGCCGTAGGTTGCCGAGACGTGGTCACGGACGCGTGCGTCCCGGTCGTACAGACCGGTCACCTCGCACTCCTCGGAGAACGTGCCGGTCAACAGGTCGAGGCGGGGAAAGATGTGGGGATGCTGGGCGCCGAGCACGGCGACCGACAGAGGACGCTTCTCGTCTCCGGTGGGTTCGGCCGTCATTGCGCTCCTTGGGTTCCGGTCTCGACGACATGGGTGAAGGTCTTGGCGAGGAGCTCACGATCGAGCTCGGCGAACAGGTTGTGGGCGGCTCCGTCGGTGGGCACGACGACGACCGCCTCGCTGCGCAGCAGCCCGGCCGTGGTCTCGGCGCCGACGAGCTCGGCCCGCAGCATGTTGACGTACTGGACCTGCAGTGGCATGCCACCGAACCACACGGTGGCGTCAAGGTGCCGGTTGATGATCTGCGGCGGGATCAGCCGGAACGGTGTCTCGACGATCTCGGCCGACGGGAACTCTCGCGTCACCATGGCGACATGGTCCGGGGACTCCTTGTCCACGCCGACGCGCTGAACCGGGCCGCCCTCGTCGCGCCGGAGCCGGTAAAGGCCAATGGAGCCGTAGTAGCTCCGCTCTCCGAATCCGTGGACGGCACTCAGGTCGCCGGGGAACGTCTCGAACGCGCTGCGCGACATGACGGCAAAATCACCAAGGCACCGAGCAACGGCGCCGACTCTCCGACCCGCGCCTTCGCGGTAGACGAGGGAAGCCTCCAAGCCTTGGGCCGCGAGCGCTGATCCGAGGGCGACTTCGATCGCTTCCATCTCGACGGTCAGGTTGAGGGGCAGCTGCCCTCGGAGAATCGACCGGCCGGCGAAGCGCCACAATGCCCCGTAATCCATGCCGGAGACCTTGGTGCCGGCCCGCGGGACGCTGTCGAGCTCGACTGCGCCGGCGGCGGTCAAGGTGTCGAAGGCCCGCTCGAGGGTCCCGATGCCCACCCCCGCCCGCTTGGCAAGCTCGTGGCGAGGCGGGAGCGAGTCCCCCACCCTGACCGTGAGCAGGAGCTCGGTCAGGGTGACCAGCGCCATGCTGGCCCGGGAGGCGATCGGCACGCCTAGAGGCTATACCGATTTCTGAATAAAGCAAGCATGGCCCGGCCAGGCGATCCCGCTTCCCGGACGTGATCCGCCCACTCAGCCCTTGGCATCGGACCACCGTTGGACCACGCTGATATCCACGACGAAACGGACCGACCCGTCCGGCGCCCATCTCTGCGCCGCCTCCTGCAGGCAGTCACCCAAGAGTCCGACCACCGCGTCGCCGTGCGCGACCGGTGTGTGAACGAGCAGTTCGTCGTGAAGGCAAAGCACGATCCGAGCGCCGAGTGGTGCGACACGGGCCCGCACCGTCGCGGCCCAGACCTTGAACAGCTCGGCCGCTGCACCCTGGATGAGCGCGTTCCGGCCGTAGCGGCCGCGGGCTGCAGCCTGTTTGCGAGCTTCGTTCTCGTCCATGTGCTCGGCGTTCGCCGGCCCCATCACGACAAGCCTCCCCCCGTAGGTGCGAAGGTCGCGGCCGGCTTGGCCTGACCGGGCGGCTTCTCCCAGGTAGGCCATCGCCTGCGGGTAGGCCGCCTCGAGCTGTCGGAGGGCCTGACGGCCGTGGCCGGTGGTCTGCCCGTACATCGCTCCGAGCACCGCGACCTTGGCAGTCGCCCGATCGACGGCGAGCTGAGCGGCCACGGGCGAGTACATGTCGTCCTCAACGGTCGCACGGGCAAGCTCGGCGTCCCCCGAGACCGCGGCGAGCACGCGCGGCTCGATCTGGCCGAGATCGGCTCGCACAAAGACGTGGCCCGGTTCCGCGACGACACTCGCACGCATCTCGGCGGGCATGTTGTGAAGGCCTGCGGACGCCGTCATCCTCCCGGCGGCGCCGTCCGACCCTGTCCAGGCCCCCCGCAGCCTGCCATCGGCGCCGAGGTGCGCGTCGAGCCAGGCATATCCGTAGGTGGTGGCGACCCGCTCGGCCTTTCGCCACGCCAGAAGGGGGCCGATCAATGGATGTGAGCCCACGAGCGCCTGCAGCCGCCACGCCCGAGTGTCGGGTACCTCGACACCGACGTGCCGCAGCAGCGACTTCACCTGCGCCGGGCTCCGCAGATCGACCTCGACGCCCGCCGGTGCATGGCACAACACCTCGGCGTCGCGCAGGGAGCGGTACTCGGCCGCCTCTGCCTCATCGCTCGGCCGCGGGCCGACGAAGCCGGAGACGATCTCCTCGGCCAGGCCCCTGTCCATCGGCAACCCGTCGGCCGACAGCTCGGCACAGAGAAGCTCGGCCGCCGACTCCGAGCGCGCCGTCGACGAGGCTCTCGGCCTGCTGCTGAGCGCTTCGAGTCGCGTCTGTTGCAACGCCGCCACCGCCGCCGCCAGCTCTGCCCAGCGCCCGATCCGCGCCCGAGTTGTGCGCCAATCGCCCGTCGCCCATCCCGCCCGGAGGTAACCGTCGGGTCGGACGGGATCCTCTGGGTCGCCCGCACCGCCCTCGACGTCACCGAACAGGTCGGCCGGCGCCGTCGTCGGGATCATCTCCAACGCAAGATCGTGCACGGCCGCCCAAGCTCGATCAGGATCAGCTCGCCATCCGCCGAACAGGAGCCGATGGACGGCGGCGATGTCCCAGCACCTTGCGACGCGTACGCCGATTCCTGCAAGGGCGGTCGCGGTCTCGTTCGACCACAGCACCCATCGCGGCTCGAGCTCGGCTTCCACCTGCCGCACCACCGCAGCAGGATCCGCGCCGCCGATCGAGACGGACGCCTCGCCCGAGCCGAGCGCCAGCCCGAGGCCGACTGTCGGAGCGACGGCCAAGGCAACGAGGTCGCCGCGCAGGACCCCGGCCCGGCACAGCTCGGCGACCGCGTCTGCGCTGGCGTCGTTGTCCGCGCCGTCTGGCCCTTCCGCGCCGGCGCCGGCCGCTGTGTCCGCGCCGGGCTCTCCCATGTCCACCACCCTGCCACGGTCACCTCGGCCGTAGTCTTGCGACCGATGATCGAGATCCTGGCCTTCCGGCTGGCTGCTGGCGCCGACGAAGAGTCCTTCCTGGCTGCGGACCGTCTGGTGCAAGGCGATTTCGCCTACCAACAACCCGGGTTGTTACGAAGAACGACCGCTCGCGGGAACGACGGCGCCTGGATCGTCATCGACCTCTGGCGGTCCGCGCAGGACGCCGACGCCTGCGACGCGCTTTGGGGCCATGATCAGCTGACTGCCGAGTTCATGTCGTTCGTTGACAAAGCCACGGTCCGGTCTGAGCGCTACACCGAGCTCGACTGAAGCTGAAGCCGCCGGAGGCTTGGCGGCGGCCGAGCGTGGGACGCGACCGGCGCTACTGCTGAACGAGCACCAACTGGATGCCTTCGGGATCGTTGACGGCGGCAATCGTCGGGCCGCCAGGAACGTCGAACGGCTCGAGGACGACCTCGCCGCCGAGCTCGACTGCCAGGTCGAGGGAGGTACGCAGATCCCGCACCCGCACATAAAGGCTCACGCCGGAGCGGTCGCCTTGCCGCATGTGACCCGCTGGTCCCGGCTCAGGGCCGCCGAGCCCGGCTGGAATCTGCATGATTGGTCCGTCGCCTATCTCCCAGTTGCACAGCTGCCGGTAAAACGCAGCCTGGCGCTGCTGGTCCCGAACCACGATCTCCCAATGCACCACCGGCCTGGCCCAGTCGTCACTCATCGCAGCATTCTCCGGGTTCCGGGCGACGTTGCCTGCTCAGGCGCCCGCAGGCTCGAGCACGAAGACGGGGATCACCCTCGTCGTCTTCTTCTGGTAGTCCGCATAGTCGGGATAGGCGGCAACGGCCCGCTCCCACCAGGCGGCCTTCTCATCGCCGGTGACGAGTCGTGCAGTCATTTCGGTCTTGAGAGGTCCGTCTTGGAGCTCGACATGGGGATCGGCGACCAGGTTGTAGTACCACACCGGGTGCGTGGGGCGACCCCCTTGTGAGGCGACGGCCGCATAGCGCCCGTCGTGTTCGACGCGCATCACCGGAGTCTTGCGGAGCTTCCTCGATTTGGCGCCTCGATTGGTCACCAGAATCACCGGCATTCCCCGCAGGGTCGTGCCTTCGGTTCCGCCGGAACGCTCGTAGAGCTCCACCTGGTCTCGCACCCATTGCTGGGTACTTGGCTCGTATTCTCCGTCGAGGGGCATGGCAGAGAGGCTAGTCAATATGCAACGCCGGCTCGGTCCGCATCTGCGTGGATCATCCACCATTGCGGGCGGAGATGACTCCCGATGACGAGATCCTGGCGGCCTGGGCAGGGCTGATGATCGCAGATTACGCGCCCGGCATCGAGACCGGCTGCCCGGTCCCTCAGGCGTCCCTCGTCATCATCCGCCACGCCCCGAGCACCGTCCAGCCCACCAGCCAGGCGATGATGACGCAGACCGCAACAGTGGTCGACTCCGGCAGGAGCAGTCCTGCCCCGCGGCCCCCGCCCGGTCCTCCTCCGCCGCCACCGCCGAACACCAGGGGCAGCCCGCCCGGCTCCAGGTGGGCAGTGGCGACTCCGACCACCGAGCGCTGCAGGTTCGAGAGATGGGGGATGCGTGCCCTCGAGAAGATCGGCGTCAGCACGACCTCGAGCACGATCATCAGGATCACCGAGATCATTCGCTGGCCCAACAACGATGCGAGCCCGAGGGCGACGACGAACCCGATGAGCGCCTCGAGCTCCAGCCACAAGCCGGTCTTGACCATCAGGGAGTCGGACGGGTACAGAAATTCGGTGGAATAGCTCGAATAATTCTGCCGGGCGACCATGATGGCCTCTGCCCTGAGCTGAGCCCGTGTGGGCTGCCCAGTCGGCCCCTGAGACCCCGGAGGTCCTTTGATGATCGTGCCACCGCTCGGGCCGCTCGGGCCGTTGCCGCACGGGACATTCACGTTGAGCGGTCCGTTGTAGTTGAAATCGCAAAGGACCACGGTGGCATGGTCCGCAGCCCAGCTCTCGAGCCCGGCGCGCGACAGGCCGGCGGGCACGTTCACACCGTTGTAGTTGATCGAGGTCGGGGCGGCGAAGACGCAAACGGTGCAGACGACGGTGAAACCGATCGCCACCAACGGCAGGATGATCGCCAACCCAGCAGGGATCCGGGCCAGGTACAGCGCCAGGCGGGAGCGACCCGTGACCACCAGGTGCCGAAACATCCCTTCGGTGAGGTCGATGGATCCCGCCGTGCAACCCAGCGTCGCTGCGACGATGAAGCCGAAGATGTACATGACACCGGCGGCGAGGTTCGAATAGATCTCGTAGCCGCCTGCCGGCCCGTAGGACTTTGGCGCGAATGCATGGGCCAGCAGCCGTACGAGCAGGAAGATCGTGGGGAGACCGATATTCACCAGGATCAGGGCGATCATGAGCCCGCGGCGTCGACGGAGCTCCATGAATCTGGTGGCGATCATGCCACCAGTTGGAATCCAGGATCCCCGGTGATCGCGCGCCGTTCCAACCGGGACCGCCTCTCGGGCCGGGGTCGGCGCCGGTGCGCCCACGTCGGGCACCGCCGTCATTTCGCAGACCCCAGTCGACTCGTGACCTGCAGGAACCACGATTCCAGGGACGCTTGGATCTCCTGGAGCCGATACACCGATATTCCGCCTTCCACGAGAATGCGGTTGATCTCGGCGATGACGTCGCGCGCCGTCCCTGCCGGCAGGGTAATACCCAGCCCGAGCGGGCCGACTTCGACGTGCGCCCCGAGGGTGGTGCCTTCGAGCAGGGAGCGGGCTCGATCGGGCTCGGAGCACTCGACCTGGAGCGCGAGCGACGTCCCCGCCAGAAGCTCGGAGATCGGTCCCTGCCGGATGATGTTGCCCCGGTCCACGATGGCCACCGCGTCACAAGTCCGCTCGACCTCGTCGAGCAGGTGCGAGGACAGCACGACCGTGCGGCCCTCGGCCACCAGGGAGAGGATCATGTCGCGCATCTCGTGCATTCCGGCCGGATCGAGTCCGTTCATCGGCTCGTCCAGGATCAGCAGCTGGGGGTCACCGATCAGGCAGGCGGCGACTCCCAGGCGCTGGCGCATGCCCATCGAGTACTTCGACACCCGGTCATCGGCGCGATGCAGCAGGCCGACCCGCTCGAGTGACGGTCCGATGCGGGCCCGCGCCGCCGGTTCGCGTGCGGCCGCGAGCAGCTGGAGGTTCTGCCTCCCGGTCAGATGACCGTGGAACCGGGGCTCGTCGACGATCGCTCCGACCCGTGCCAGTGCCACGTCGCGCTGTCGCGGGACGGGGTACCCGAGCAGGGACATCGTGCCCGCATCGGCGTGCGTCAATCCCAGCAGGACCCGGATGAGCGTGGTCTTGCCGGCGCCGTTGGGACCCAGGTATCCGAACGCGCATCCCCGAGGGACCAGGAGCTCCACGCCGTTGACGGCGACATTCTCCCCGAACCGCTTGGTCAGCCCATGGGTCTCGACGGCCCATTGGCCTTCCACGGGCCGCATGTCGGTGGGGAGCGTGGTGGCACTCATCGGCTATTGCCGCCAACGTCGGGGCCCACTTCGGTCGCTCTGGCAATCATCGCCATGAGCATGCTCGAGCTGTGCATGTTTCTCCTCCTCTTCCCGCCGGTCATCGGCGCGCAGATTTATGCGTCAACATCACGAGCCGAGGAACCGCAGCACGGCCAGGACTCGGCGATGGTCGGACTGAGACTCCGGCAGGTCGAGTTTCGTGAAGATGTTGGCGACATGCTTTTCGACGGTGCCCTCGGAGATCACGAGGTCGCTCGCGATCGCTGCATTGGAACGGCCCTCGGCCATCAGGGAGAGCACCTCCTTCTCACGGGCGCTCAACACCGAGATCGAGTCGGCGCGCCGAGACGCCCCCAAGAGTTGGGTGACCACTTCTGGGTCAAGTGCAGTCCCCCCGGACGCCACTCGCGTGAGGGCTTCCACGAATTCGCTCACATCGGCGACTCGATCCTTCAATAGGTAGCCGACCCCTGCGGCACCGTCGGCCAACAGCTCCGCGGCGTATCGAGTCTCTATGTATTGGGAGAACATCAGGACCGCAAGTCCTTTGTGGCGCCGACGAAGATCAATGGCGGCTCGCAATCCCTCGTCGGTGAAGCTCGGTGGCATGCGGATGTCGACGATGGCGACATCGGGGCACTCCCGCTCGACCGCGCGACGCAGCGCATCGGGTTCACACACCGCATCGCTCACCACAAAGCTCCGATCGACCAGCAGCTGGACCAGCCCATCTCGTAGGATGGCCGAATCCTCAGCGATGACGACGCGAATCGGTCTCGTCATCAGGCGTGCAGCGGTAGGTCCACGGTGACCACCGTCGGCCCGTTCAATGGGCTCACGATGTCGAGTCGTCCGTCGACGGCGTGCACTCGGTCGATGAGGCCGATCAGCCCACTCGACGACGACCCCAGCTTCGGGAGTTGCGCCCCACCAATTCCGTCGTCGCGCACGACCAGGCGCAACCACCGGCCGTGCTGTGCGCAGGTGACGCTCGCCCGCGAGGCGTCGGCGTGTTGCGTCACGTTCGCCAGAAGCTCCGCCACAGAGAAGTAGGCGATTGCCTCGATCGCGGGAGTCGGCCGATCGTGGAGGGCGAGCGCGAGCTCCGTCGGGACCGTGCTGCGTGCCGCCAAAGTGGCCAGGGCACCTTCGAGCCCGCTGTCGAGAGCAGGCGGGTGGATCCCACGAGCGAGGTCTCGCAACTCGACGATGGCCTCCTTCGCTCCACGATGGGCGTCGTTCACCAGCTTGGACACCTGGTCGAGGTCGAGGTGGTCGGTGTCGGCCAACTTCTCCTTCGCCATCCCGAGCCGCATGGCAAGGGCGACCAGCTGCGCTTGGGTGCCATCGTGGAGATCCCGCTCGATTCGCCGCAGCGTTGCTGCTGACGCGTCGGCGGTCTGAGCACGGGCATGTTCGAGAGACCGCACCCGAAGGTCCACGGCATCGGGCCCGAGCAGCCCGCGCATCAAGTACCGGTCGAGGTAGATCATGACTCGAACGGCCCATGGAGCCGCGAAGAACAAGATGATGCCGCTGCAGAAGATGGCCGTCCCGTGGAGCCACCCGGGGCTCCCGATCGAGAGGAATCCTGGCGAAAAGAGCCATGAGACCAAGCCGAATTCCTTCGGCTGATAGCCCCCTCCGAACGGGGTGACGAGACAGGTGAAGGCATCGAACCACACGCTGAAAGCCGTGAGGATCCCGATGATCGCGAGCGGCACCTTCACGGCCAGATACGCCATCGCCCGCCAGCCCGTGCGATCCCGAAGTGCCGACTGCAGCCAGCCCAGTACTCCCGGCCGTGAAACGAACGGATCGGGCTCTTCGATCTGTTCGTCAATGAGCCCTCGTGCCAGCCGTCGCTGAATCCCCCCGATTCCCCGCGCGCCGCGCAGCGACAAGCCGATGACCACGAGCCCGAGGAACGTGATCGCGAGGCCCAGTCCCACCGCCAAGGTGATCACGACAAAGGCAAGGCCGAGGCCGGCGAGGACCGATCCGACCACCAGGAAGCCGAGCTCCGACCAGGTTCGCTTCGTGAACGGAGTGCGCAGGATCGTGCGGGCGACCGCCCGGAGCCGGGTCTGGAGCTCTTCTGAGATCACTATCACCATCTTGGTAGGCCGAACACGAGAACAAACTCCGGTTTCACCGATCTCTCCGTTCAATCATCGCTCACGACGAACCAGCGCCGATACTCCCAAGCTAAATATTCCGCGCGCTGATGAGAAGCGAGCTAGCGGGTCTCTTCTCCTGGGGGTTAGCACCCACTTCCACCCGGCGGCGACCGACGCGGCGGATAGGCGGCCAACAACTTCTTCCGGGAGTGATCGAGACGGAGATGTGCATTGCGCGTACGCACTCGGCCCTATTCCCGGCGGATGATCCATACCGAAGCGTGCGCCGGCTCGACCGAGCGGTTGACGACCTCGAGCAGCTCGGTCCGCACGGTCTCGAGGTCGATGGCATCCCGCAGCCGTGCCGTGAACGAGGCGACTGTCGCCTCCGCGTCGTAACGGGCTCGGTTGAACCGGCGATCGACGACGCGCTGAACCCGCACCCGGAGCGGGTTGAAGAGGGCGACGGCGGCAAGGGTGGAGGCGGCCACGGCGACGGGCGAGGAGAAACCGAGCACCTTCGTCACGAGCGTGACGAAGCCCACGTACACCCCGACGACGAGGCCGGTGACGACGGCGTAGGACAAGGTGCGGCTGATGAGACGGTCGATGTCGTAGAGCCGGTACTTGAGGATTCCGACCCCGATAGTGATCGGCAAGGCGACGATCCCGACTCCGAGAAGCGACGCCACGGCATTCGAGTTGAACGCGGTACCGAGGATGAAGGTGACGAACGCGATCGCGGCGCCCCAGGCGAGCCACTTCAGCTGCTGACGGCGCTCGCCGTCGAGCGCCGCGCGCTGAGGAACTTCTCGACCACGAACGACACGCGCAGCGCTGCGATCAAGATCACCACGCCGATGAACACGACGGCCGCGACGCCACCGGGATGACCGACTCTCGTTTGACGTCGCCTTCCGAATCGAGGTGGATGTCGTGATCGAGGACCGCCGTGATCGCCTGGGTGAAGACCGCGGTCACCACACACGCGCAGAGCACGAAATAGCTCCGCAGCACCCATCGCCACCGTGGCGACGGCAGCTTGCCGTCCGGGAACAGGACGACGATGAGGGGGAACAGCGCGACGCCGGGTACCCACATCGGGTAGAGGGCAACGGCGAGCGCTGCGAGCGGAAGGCCATGGTGGGCGAGGTTGTAGTGCAGCACCGCGTAGGTGCCGAGGTCCGCGGAGAACGAGAAGAGGAAAATCGCGAACAGCAAGATCCACCCCATCGCGTTGCGCGGCTGGCGCCGCACCACGACGCCAACCACCGTATAGATCAGCACCGCGATGCCTTGGCCCACGAAACTGGAAACCGAGAGTTGGTGTGCCAGGTCCTGCAGCGGCACGGACGCCACCGTCGCTGCGAGCACCAGCGCACCGAGCGCGGTTCCCGTCGCCGGCGACGCCAAGCGAGAAGGGCGGCCCGTGCCCTCCCCGGAAACCGCTTCCTGGCCGACTGTGCCCAGCGCCTCGCCCACGGGAACGAACGGTAAGCCCGGAGCGTTCCGAGATCGTTACGGCGGTGGAGCCCCGGTCACGGGCCGAAGAACCGCTCAGCGGCACGCTCGTCCTCGATGAAGACGATGACATCGGCGATCTTGTCATCGATGTCGAACCTCACGAGGAAGAGATAGCGGCCCGTATAGACCTGACCGTCGGCCTGAGCACGGATATCGGCGAGCGCGGCGACGTGGTCCTCGCCGAGCAGCCAGTCTTCCCACTTCAATGCGTCGAGCGTGCCTCTCGTCCGTTCGAGGAGCAGCATGAGGTGTCTCGTGACCTCCTCACGACCGGAGAACACCCCGGCAAGAGCGTGGTGTCCCTGCACGCGGTAGGTCACCTGCGGTGACAGGAGCTCCATGGCCTGTTCGGAATCGCGGTGCCCGATGTGCATCACGAATTGCTGGGCGGCCCCGAGGCGCGTGGTGTGGGCTGAGGTGGGCATCGGCTCTCCGTAGGTGATCATGGCCGGTCGGACCGCTGGCCGGCCCAGCCTACGGCTTGAACCTCGTCACCGTCTCCTGACAACCCGCGCCTGGATCGACTGCGGGGCGCTCAGGACGGATCGACCGAGCCCGCGGCGCCGGTCTGTACGTCCTTGCGGGTGATGGCGAGGTAAGCGACGAAGCAGGCGATGACGAGCGTCAGGCCGAGGCTGACCCGACCGTCACCCCACCCCAGGCCACCCGCGCTCGCCGGCTTGCCCACCCAGTCGGCGAAGGAGGCGCCAAGTGGTCGGGTGACGACGTAGGCGAACCAGAACGAGAAGATCGGGTTCCAGCCGAAGCGCCGGTAGCCGACCGCGGGGATGGTGATCACTCCTGCGAAGAGCACCATCGAGAAGAAGTAGCCCAAATGGAACGTCGTGGCCGTCAGGTCCCCCACGGCCGTGCCGAGCGCAAAGGTTGCGACGACCGTGGCCCAATAGAACGCTTCTCGTCGTGGGGTATCGACGCTGTGGATCGAGAGCGTCTGCTCGGTCCTCTGCCAGGTGACGAAGACCGCGGCAAGGACGACCGCATACAGCCCGCTCGACACGAAGTACGGGACGCCGAAGCCGACGTGGAGCACGTCCGCCGCCATCGTGCCGAAGACGCCGACCATGACCACCGCGAACCAGTAGGTCCAGGCGAGATAGCGGCGCATCGAGAACTGCACCGCCAGCGCGGCCGCGAGGCCGACGAACCCCAGTCCGACGGCAAGCTCGGGGTTTATCGCATGGACGAGATAATCGGAAGTCGCTTCGCCCATGGCCGTCGACAATCCCTTGATGACCCAGAAGTACACCGTGATCTCGGGAACGCGAAGGGCCCGCCCGGACCACGCTGGCATGCGACGTGGGCGCACAGTCATGCGAGCAGCATGCCGCGCGAAACAGTGCCGTTCCCAGTCACGTCAGCTGCCCGTCGCCCAGGCGTGATGGCCGCCGGGCGGCTTCGCCTCCGCGCCCCACCTTGCTTACTACGTCTAACGTAGTAATGTGGGAACCATGCCCCGCCGAACACCCTCCGCCACCGGCCTCGACCGGGCGAACGAACCCGCCGTCCTCATCCTCACAAGCCTGGCGTCCGGGTCCAAGCACGGCTATGCGCTCACGAAAGACATCGAGGCTTTCGCCGGGGTGACGCTCGGACCGGGCACGCTCTACGGTGCCATCGCCCGGCTGGACGAACGAGGTCTGATCGAGGCGCAGGCGAGCGACGATCGCCGGCGGCCCTACCGGATCACCGCGGCAGGCAGAGCCGCCCTCGCCTCCGCTGTTCGCGACATGCGCGTCGTCGCCGACGAGGGGGCCGCCCGGCTCGGAATCGCCATGACACTGACCGCTTCCCGCACCTCGGCGTCTCGCCGGTGGGCGCCGTGAGCACCGGCGGGTACGAGTCCCAACTCCGGTGGTACCCACGCGCCTGGCGGGCCCGATACGGCGACGAGCTCGTCGCCCTCATGGAGGACACCTACGGCGGGAACACGGCCCCGCTGCGCCGGCGCCTCGGTGTCGTGCGAGCCGGGCTCTCCGAACACCTCCACGCGCTCGGCGTCGGCGGCGGCGAGCTCGACCCGGGCGAGCGCGTACGCTCGGGCTCGTTGCTCGTGCTGTGCGCATGGGCACTGTTCGTCGTCGCCGGTTCGGGCTTTGCAAAGCTCACCGAGCACTGGGACGTCGTGACACCCCGAAGCGACCGGTGGCTGCCGGCCGGCGCCTACGACACCGTGCAGTGGGCGGCTGGAATCGGCGTGGTGATCGTCCTCGTCGCCGCCGTCGCCACACTGCCGCCTGCCGTGCGCTTTCTCCGCGACGGAGGCTGGGCGCAGGTCCGCCGGCCGGTCGGCCTGGCGGTGGGCGCCTCGGCGGCGGCGGCGGTCCTGAGCACTGCGCTCTTCGTCTGGTCCCACCACATCGGTTCCCGGCAGCGCAACGGGGGGTCGTGGCCTTACGCCGCGGTCGGCATCGTCTGGGCCCTCATGGTGGTCGTCGCCCTTGCCGCCTGCACTGGAGGGGCGGTGGCCGTCTGCCGCCGCTTGCGACTGTCACCTCTCGTCCTACGGCTCGAAGGTCTCCTGGCGATGCTCCTGACGCTGGCCATGGTCGCGGTCATCGGCGGCACCCTCGTCTGGTGGGGAGCGATCGCGACCGACGCACCCGGATTTCTTTCGGCCAGCGGGGCGGGGCTCTTCGGCTCTCCCGGCCCGCTGACGCTCGTCGTCGCCGGCCTCCTCATGCTGGTCGGCCTGCTCGTGGCGATCAGCGGTGCGAGCCGCGTCGCCCGATCGTTCCCAGCAGTCTCGAGGACAGGCTGAGCGTCGGTCCAGTCCCGTCTCTGCGTGCAGCGCTCCAGAGCCGTGTCGCCGCCCGCAAATGGTGAATCGGGCCGTCGCAGCCTAGGTTCGGGCGTCGGAGAACGGTGCGCTCAGACGACAATAGGAATGTGAGGGAGCGGGCCAGAGCTGCCGAAGGAGACTTCCTCGCTTTCTACGACGATGCCCTCCCCCACGTCTACGGCTACCTGGCGCGCCGCTGCGGCCCGCCCTCGGTCGCCGAGGACCTGACCGCGGAGACCTTCCTCGCCGCGGTCGACGCCGTCCACAGGTCCAACCCGCCCCCGGTCACGCTGCCGTGGGTCATGGGCGTCGCTCGGCACAAGCTCGTTGACCACTGGCGCCGACAGGCCCGTGACGAGCGGCGATTCGATCTGCTCGCAGGTTCGGTCGCCGAACCGGCTGATCCTTGGGATGCTGAGCTTGACGCCGTGCAGGCGCGCCGCGTGCTCGAGCGCCTCGCGGCTCAGCACCGCGCCGTGCTGACGCTTCGCTACCTCGACGACCTGCCGGTAGCGACCGTCGCCGAGCTGCTGGGACGCAGCCTCCACGCGACCGAGGCGCTGCTCGTGCGAGCGCGCGCGGCCTTCCGTCGCGCCTACGAGGGCGAGGAGTCACATCATGGGTGATCCCTTCGACCTCCTGCGGGTGGCGGTTGACCCGATCGCGCCCGACCCCGGTTTCGCTGCCGATCTCCGGGCGCGCGTCCGGCGCGCCCTCGACCTCCCGAGAGGAGTCACCGTGTCCGGTTTGGCAATAGACGACCAGCGGGTCCCGACCTCGAGCCGCGCCGTCATCACCCCGTACCTCGCCGTGTCGGGCGCACGAGCGGCGCTCGACTGGTACGCCGAGGCGTTCGGCGCCCGACTGAAGGGCGACCCGATCGTGATGGGGGACGGCCGGATCGGCCACGCCGAGCTCGAGATCGCCGGCGCGCCCCTCATGGTCTCCGAGCAACGTCCGGAGATCGGCGTCTCTGCGCCGACGCCGGACCGCGGGGCGGCGGTGACGATGCACCTCGCCGTCGACGACGTCGACCGCTCCATCGGGCGTGCCGTCTCCCTCGGAGCGGTCCTCGAGCGGCCCGCTGCCGACTACGAATACGGCCGAAACGGCGTCATCCGGGATCCCTTCGGACACCGGTGGCTCGTCTCCCGGCGGCCGAGCCGGCCGGGACTCCGCCACGGCGACATCGGCTACGTCTCGCTCTGGGTCCCCGACGTGGACCGTGCCGCCGCCTTCTTCTCCGCCGTGCTCGGCTGGCGGTACGCGCCGGGAAGCGGGCCACTCGGCCGACAGGTCGAGGGACGCAGCCTGCACCACGGACTGTGGGGCGGCTTCGAGCACGCGACCTTGTTCTGCTGCTTCGCCGTGGACGACGTCGAGTCGGCCGCGGCCCGGGTCCGCGTTGCCGGCGGGACGGCGCGCACTCCCCACTCGGAGCCCTACGGGCTGATGGCCGACTGCACCGACGAGGAGGGCACTCGCTTCGCGGTCTTCGAGCCGCCGGGCGGCACCGTCTCGGGAGCGTCGCCGATTACCGGAACGGCAGAGGGCGACCTGGCGTACGTGACCATACAGGTCCGCGACTCCGCCCGAGCGCGCAGCTTCTACGGCGCGGTGCTCGGTTGGCGATTCGCGGCCGGCCGGACGGACGATGGTTGGCAGGTGGAGGACGTCTCGCCGATGGTGGGAGTCGGAGGCGGCCACGCGATGGCGACCACCCTGCCGATGTACCGGGTGGACGACATCGCATCGGCGGCCGAACGGGTCCGGCATGCCGGCGGCGAAGCGACCGAGCCGGAGCCACAGCCGTATGGAATCTCGTCACTGTGCTCGGACGATCAGGGCACTCGCTTCTACCTCGGGCAGCTCTGAACCGTGTGCTCCGGCTCCTCGCTTCCCGTCAGGTTTCGTCCGTCGTCACCCAGGCAAGGGCACACCACTCGATCATGGGAGGGCGCACGGCAGCGCACAGGGGATTCCCCTTGCGATCCGTCAAGCCGAGGCGTCCGACCAGCAGACCCCGTTCCACGGCGCTTTCGATTACGGCAGGGGGGATCGCGTCGAGCCACAGCTTCGCCCGCCGGAACAACGTGAAACCTTGGGCATCGTCGACCGTGCCCCAGGACAGATAGATGAACTTGGCGCCGGACCGACCTTGGATGTACGGGCCCTTCAGGTCGACACCACTCGGCAACGGAACGGCGTTGCAGTCCAGGGTCCACGTGGCTGACGACGCATCGCCGGCGACGAGGCCGAGCAGTTCGTCTCGTTTGTTCCGACGTTGCACCCCGACATGGACGTTGTGATATCCGCCGGGAGCATCAGGGCTGGGCCCGCAGCCGATTCCCGGGAGGTCGGTGGCTTCGATGCGAATCTGCACGTCCGCATTCTTGCCCGCGGCGCCGGCGGTCATGCCGCGGACCTCGCCGCGAACGCAGCTCGAGCTCGGGCACCGATCGCTTCTGCCAACTCGCCGGCTTCCGCCACTTCCCGAGCGGCTTCGGCGAGGCTCTTCCGGCTCACGCACCATGCCCAGGCCGCGAAGATCACCGGGCGGGCGGGCGCCGCGCTCCCTGGCCGGCGCCTGCCCAGTCGACTACGCAACCCGATCCCGTCGCGGTCGGCGAACTCGTAGTCGTCGCCATCGGCAGAAGCCTTGGTGGCGAAGCCTAGGGACTCGTAGCGAGCAAGGCCCAGTGCAGATCCTTCACCCCGAAGATCGGGCTGAACTGGGTGAGGCGGGTTGATGGATTCACGATCCTCGCCTTGCTGGTGGCCAGTCGACGAGTGGCCGGCCGATCTCCCAGTGGTGGCCGAAGGGGTCCGCGACCCGACCCAGCAGCCAGCGATGTTGCTCGCTCACCGGGCTGATCTCCGTCGCGCCCGCGGCGACGGCCTTTCTGACCACCGCCGCCGGGTCGTCGACGATCAGCAACATCTTCGTGGTGGCCCCGCCGAGCGTCTCGGGGCTGAAGTTCGCGTGCTCGGGCGACTCGTCCGCCACCCAGAACGAGGAATTCTCTATCGAGAGCTGGGCCACGACGGCCTCGTGCTGGTCGGTGCCACCGACGCGGTACTCCTCGACGGCCCCGAAGGCCGCTTTGTAGAACTCGATGGCGGCCCGACCGCGCCGAACCGAGAGCTGGGGAGCGATGCTCGCCCCTCCACGGCTCGGGTCGGTCACGAGGGCTCCCGCTCCTCGGTCCCTGCCAAGCCGGGTTGCCGGTCGATGCCGAGGACGTTGCCGGCCGCCGGCCCTTCGTCAGGATCCGTCCTCTGCTTGATCCTCCCCAGCCCTGCTGGCCCGGCCCGCAGGCCGGCCAGCTCGGCTGGCGAGATCATCCCGGCCAGTTCGACATCGATGGACTCCGTGCCGGCGTAGATCGCGGCCGCTGCGGCGTGACCCCGCTCGGTGAGATCGATCGTCATCCGGCGCCGGTCCTCGGGATTGATGTCGCGCACGAGGAAGCCCCGCAGGACCAGGGTGTCGAGCAGTTGGCTGGCGGCTTGCTTCGTCACTCCCAGTCCCCGGATCGAGTCGAGGACCGATACGTCGCCGTCGGCCAGCCTCGACAACACGAAGGACCCGTTGCGAGGAAGGTCATCGATACCTTCGGCAGCCAGATGCGCCCGGACGGCCTGGGCGTAGCTACCGCGGGCGGTCCGCATCAATGCGGGTATTGCGACCTCGTCCTCGTCGGGCGGCGATGACATCCGAGGACGATATGCCGGTCCTCGCCACCCAGTCAAGGGCATGGACAGTCAACTGGGACGAGCATTCGGGCGCGCCCTGCAGCCAAGGGCGAACCTTGACGACTCGACCGCGTGGACTTACTATGTTCAGTTAACACAGAAAGTCCGGGTTGAAGAGGCAGCGCGTTGAGACGGGGGGTTCTACTCGTGCAGCCAACCGATCAGTGGGATGCGGTGCCTTCCTCAGTTACGAGCCTCGACGCGGACCGTCTCGGGAGCCCCGCTGTTGAGTCCCCCTCGCGGCGGGGCTCCCGAGCTCTGCTGCGGGATATCAACGTCAGCCTGCTCATCGAGCTCGTTCGACGTTCCGGCCGGATCTCCCGTGCGGAGCTCGCTCGTCAGAGCGGGCTCAGCGCCCCCACCGTTTCGACGATCGTGGGCCACCTGCTCAAGCGTGGGATCTTCATCGAGGTTGCAACGGCACCCTCGAACGGCGGTCGGCCGCCGGTGCTTCTCAAGGTTGATCCGAAGGCGGGCTATGTAATCGGGATCAAGCTCCGCGGCGACGGCCTCACGACGGTGGTGTGCGATCTCGACGCCCAAGTCATGGCGACCGAGGAGGCGTCGGTCTCGCTCGTCGGCGATCCTGCTGCCGCCATCCAGGCAATCGAGCAGGAGACCAAAAGGGCGCTACGACATGCCGCAGTACCTCGGTCGAAGGTCCTCGGTGTGGGGATCGGCCTCTCGGGGGTCATCGACTCCAGTCGAGGCGTGTGCAATTTCTCCCACTTGCTCCGGTGGCGCGACGCGGATCTCGCGACACCCCTCCGCCGCCGTTTGCGGCTGCCCGTCTGGCTCGACAACGACATGAACACCCTCGCCGTGGCGGAGAAGTGGGCCGGTGATGCGCTGACGGCTCGCCACTTCGTCACCTTGGGCGTCGGGCGAGGCATCGGGCTCGGGATCGTCATCGACCGTTCGCTCTATCGGGGCGCCGCGGGTGGCGCGGGCGAGTTCGGGCACATGATCGTGGAACCGGGCGGTCGAAAGTGTGAATGTGGCCGATTCGGCTGCCTCGAGGGGCTCGTCGGTGAAGACGCATTGCGGCGCAGCGTCGGAGAGCGCCACGGGCGCGACGTGACGAGGGCCGAGCTCGTCGCGCTTGCCGCAGCCGGCGACGGGCCGACACTCGAAGTGCTGGACAGCGCCGGCCGGATACTGGGTTTGGCCGTCGCCAACATGGTCACCCTCTTGAACCCGGAGCTGCTGATCATCTGCGGCGAGGGGACTGACCTTGGCGACCCGTTTCTCGCCCCGATCGTCACCGCTGTGCGAGAGCGCACATTTGCCGACCTGGGTCGCCAGGTTGCGGTGAAGGTGCAGCGCTGGGGCAACGACGTGTGGGCCGTTGGGGCGGCGAAGCTCGTGCTGCGCGAGTCGTTCAGCCTTCCCGAACCGGACGAGAAGAGCCATGCCATCTGGCACCGGCCGGGTCCGAACGGGTGAGAGAACCGCACGTGGACGCCGCGATCGAGACCACGGGTCAAAGAAGCGAGAGCAACGCAGGAGCGACGATGCGCTCGAGCGTTGAATCCATACTGCGCAACCAGGAGGAGAACGGGGCCTTCGTCGCATCGCGGGACTTCGCCGAGTACCGCTACTGCTGGTTGCGCGACGGTTCGTTCGTCGCCTACGCACTCGATCAGGTCGGCGAACACCGTGGCTCCGCTCGATACCACGAGTGGGTCAACCGGGCGATCGTGGGCATCGGCGAGCTGATCGATCGAGCGATCGACTGGCATCGACAGGGCAAGGCGATGGACCCGGACCACATGCCGCCCGCCCGGTTCGCGCTCGACGGTTCGAACATCGTCGACGACTGGCCGAACTTCCAGATCGACGGTTACGGCATCTGGCTGTGGGCGCTCGGACAGCACCTGCTCAGCACTGACCAGCACACGGTTCCCGAGACATTTCGTGGCTCGGTCGAGCGGGTGGGGCGCTATCTCGATGCGTTTGCCCTTAGCCCATGCTTCGATGTCTGGGAGGAGAGCGGGTCCGCGCTGCACACCTCCACCTTGGCGTGCGTCTACGGAGGCCTCGCAGCCGCGGCGCGCATGCTCGAGGACGACAGCCTGCTCGAGCGAGCGGAATCGGTGCAGGCCCGAGCTCGTTACAGCGCGATCCGCCTCGGGCGCTATGTGAAGTCGACCGAGAGCGACGAGGTAGACGCAAGCATCCTGTGGCTTTCGACACCGTTTCTGATCGTCGAGCCCGGGGACGACTTCTTCGCACAGACCGTTCTCACCATCGAGGCCGGCCTCGGTCTCGATGGCGGACTTCGGCGGTACCCGACCGACACGTACTTCGGAGGCGGAGCCTGGCCCGTGCTCACGGCATCGCTCGGTTGGCACTACCTGGCCGTCGGCGACTTCGACGCCGCACGCCGCTGCAAGGAGTGGGTCGCCGCCCAGTTCGATGAAAGCGGACGTCTTGGCGAGCAATTCGGTGGGGAGCGACGCGACCCCGAGCACTACCGGGAGTGGGTCGACCGTTGGGGTCCCCCCGCGAAGGATCTCACGTGGTCACATGCCATGTATGTCGTGCTCTGTGCCGCGCTCGACGATCTCGGCGGATCGCGCGGGACCGGCGCGCTGATACGTGCGACGAGGGATCAAGGGAGGTCCGTGAACTGATTTCGAGATCGGGCACCGGTGGGCGTGCCAACGCGAGTCGGGCGACGGCGACTGAATGCGCCGCCCGCGGCGACCTGCCAGCAGTCCGAGAACAGGCAATCAGGGGGAGAAAGAGGAGAGGGAAGGACCAGGAACACATGGCTCAGAAGGACCAGCAGAAATCAGATAAACAGGGAGAATGATCATGAAAGTAAACAAGCCATCGAGGTGGGGGGCCAGGGCGACAGTGCGACTGCTTGTCGCCGTCGCAACGATCGGCGCGGGCGGCGCACTCGTCGCCCTCACCGGGGGAGTCAGCTCGGCGTCGATCGTGCCGCACAAGAAGGCAACGGTGACGCTCCAGTTCTGGAACGCCTACAACGATGTAACAGAGACGCCCGTGATGAACGGCATCGTCATTCCTGCGTTCGAGAGTGCGAACCCGGGGATCAAGGTGAAGGACGACACGCTGCCTTACGCCGGACTCTTGGAGAAGTTCATCGCGGCTTCCGCCGCGGGGGATCCGCCCGACTTGATGCGTTCCGACATCGCCTGGGTGCCCCAGCTCGCATCGGAGGGCACGCTGCTCGAGACCTCGAAGCAGTCGTGGTTCGCACCGATCAAGGCAGCAGCCGACCCTGGCCCGCTTTCCACGAACTACTACAAGGGCGGCTACTACGGGCTCCCTGACGATACGAATACCCAGGTCTTCTTCTGGAACAGGGCGGACTTCAAGGCAGCCCACCTCTCTCCCCCGAAGACATGGAACCAGATGATCTCGGACGCAAAGATTCTGACGATTCCCTCCAAGGGCCAGCACGGCCTTGGCGTCGATAGCACCGACATCTGGAACGTCGGACCGTTCGTCTGGACCGACGGCGGCAACTTCACGAACAAGACCCTGACGAAGGCGACCGGTTTCATGGACGGCCCCGCCACCGTATCTGCGGTCCGGACGCTCGTGACCCTCGACAAGAGCGGCGTCATCGGTAGCGACTTCGTCGGCGGCTCCGGGGCAATCAGCGGCGAGACCGGCTTCCCGAAAGGTGAGTACGCGATGTACTTCGACGGCCCATGGGCTCCGACGACCTACAAGGCGGCAGGCTTCACCGGCTACGGCACGACGCTCATCCCGGCGGGCCCGGGCGGCTCGGTCTCGGTCGTCGGTGGCGAGGACCTCGTCATCGCCAAGGGGGGCAAGCACCTCGCCGACACGATCAAGTTCGTCAAGTTCCTCCAGTCGCCATTTGCGCAGCTTTCGATGGCGGACGCAGGCGACATGGCGGCGTACAAGACCGACAGCAGTTCCGAGGGAGTGTTGAACCCGGCGCTCAGGATCTTCGCCAAGCAGCTTCTGACGGCGAGGGCCCGGCCGGTGACCCAGGGCTACGCCAAGCTTGACACCGACTTCTCCAACGAGCTGGCCCTCATGCTCGCCGGAAAGATCGGCGTCCTGAATGGGCTCAGGATCGCAGCCCACGAAGCGAACTCCGCGCTCTGAAGTTGAGCGCAACGAGCAGCCTCGAGCGGCACCCGGCAGCGGTCTCGCCGGGTGCCGCATCGCGGCGGTCAACCCGATCGCGCCGCGCCCGCCGGCTCGCGACGCCCTACCTCTTGCTCGCGCCGGCCGTCGTCATGTACGCCGTCTTCACCGTCTACCCGATCTTCCGCCAGTTCGACATCAGCTTCTTCAACTGGCACATCTTTCCCGGCATGTCGAACCCCTTCGTCGGCTGGTCGAACTACACGGCGATCTTCAGCGACCCCGTCGTCCGCACGGCGTCGTTCAACTCGTTCCTCTTCATCGTCATCACGGTCCCGATCCAGATGGCCATCGGCCTGTTCGCTGCGGCAGTCCTCACCGACCGACTGCCCGGCTCGATGTTCTGGCGAGCGGCCGTGTACATCCCGGTCGTCACCTCTTGGGTGGTCGTGAGCTGGGTCTTCTCCTACATCTTCGCCTCGCAAGGTGGCATCATGAACGCCGTCGTCGGCCTGTTCGCCGGCCACACCGTGAGCATCGACTGGACCGCCCAGACCTGGACGGCGAACGGGGTCATCTGGCTCCTGAGCATCTGGAAAGGCGTCGGCTGGTCGTTCATCATCTTCCTGGCGGCGCTCGACGGGATCCCCCGGGAGCTGCTCGAGTCAGCTCGGACCGACGGCGCCTCGGAGGTTCGCGTCTGGCGAAACGTCGTCCTTCCGTCGATTCGCGCCGCGATCACCTTCGTCCTCGTGTTGCTCGTCATCGGCGCCGCCCAGGTGTTCACTCAGATCTACGAGATCACCAAGGGCGGCCCCTACAACTCGACGCAGTCGCTCATGACCTACATGTACCAACAGGCCTTCTCCAACTTCGCCTTCGGCTACGCCGCCGCCCTTGCGTCACTACTCGCTCTGGTGCTCTTCGGCTTCAGCGCGGCCGAGATCCGCATTCTCCGGCGCCAGGACGCCTGAAGGAGCGGATCGTGGCACTCGCAATCGAGCCGGACCAGACCAACGCGGCGTCCATCGCAGGAAGCGGGCCCGGGCTCTTCGGCATCCGCAGGCGCAATCGGTCCCGACTGGTCATCGCGGTGCTGCTGGCGCTGTTCTCCCTCGGACCGCTCCTGTACATGCTCTCGCTGTCGTTCCAGCAGAACGGCGGCCTCCTCGGGGCGACGGTGCTCATCCCCACCCATCCGACGGTGCAGAACTACGTGCAGGCGTGGACCGAGAACAGTTTCAGCCACTACTTCTTCAACAGCCTCTTCGTCGCCGTCGCGACCGTGGCCATCACTGTCACGTTCGCGTCGCTCGCCGCTTTTGCCTTCGCCCGCTACAAGTTCCCCTTGAAACAGGTGATCTTTTACATCTTCCTTGCCAGCCTCGCGGTGCCGAACCTGCTGCTGCTCATACCCCAGTTCCTGCTCATGGACCGGCTCCACCTGCTCGACTCGCTCGAAGGCCTCACCCTTCTCTACGTCGCTTCCAATCTGCCCTTCACGATCTTCCTGCTGCGTGGCTTCTTCGAGGCGATACCTCGCGAGTACGAGGAATCGTTCCGGCTCGAGGGAGCCGGGACCCTGCGGGTGCTCGTCAGCCTGATCGTGCCGCTCTCCTTGCCAGCGATCGCCGTGGTCTCGATGTTCATCTTCAGCGCCTCCTGGGACGAGTTCCCGGTCGCGCTGACGATGATCAACTCGTCGTCGAACTACACGCTCCCCGTCGGCCTGGCGGACTTCATCGGCGTGCACACGGTGGCGTGGGGTCCGTTCTTCGCGGCATCGGTCATCGCGACGGTGCCCGTCATCGGTGTCTTCCTGATCTCCTTGCGCTGGTTCCGTAGCGGAGTCTCGCTCGGTGCCATCCGCTGAGCCGAAGCGGTTCCGGCTCGTGTGCACGGTGGCTCCGAGCGTGGGCGGAACGATGACGCATCCGACCAAACTGACGAACTCGGCCAACTGCGCCTGGGCGGCGGAAGGAATTTGAGATGAGGAAGAGGGACATCCTGGGCACCGCCGGAGGTGGTCGGGCGCGCTCGTTCGACGAGGTGCGCGCCTTCTACCGGACCGGTGAGGAGGTTGCATTGGCGATGTTGCCGGTCGCCACGTCCCGCATCGTCGCCCGCCGCGCCACCGGGGAGGTGGTCGAAGCCGAGCTCGGCGACGGCGCCCGATTCGCCGGGCTGGCTGGCGGGACATATTCCATCGAGGCGCTCGACGCCAGCGGGGACCTCCTCGCCGAGGAGCTGACGACGGTCGGCGAGCACCCCGGTGAGCGCCCGGTGCACGGCTTTGCCACCTCGTTCGAGGACAAGGACGTCCCGGCCGTGCTCGACTGGCACCGGGCGCTGCGCTCCACCGTCGTCCAGGTCTACGACTGGATGGCGAGCTACACCGAGCCAATGGGGCCGGAGAGCGGCTGGAGGGATCCCTCGAACCGCCCGGTCTCGCTCGAAGCGCTGCGCGCCCTCGCCGCCGGGCTCGGGGCAGTCGGTGCGGCAGCGATCGCCTACGCACCGGTGTACGCCGTCGGCAACGCCTTCGCCGCTGAGCACCCCGAGATGCTCATGTACCAGGGAAACGGGGAAGCGATTCGGTTTCTCGACCAGATCGTGCTGGCCGATCCCGGCAACGTGGACTGGCAACACCACTTCGTGGCCGCCTACGGATCGGCCGCCGATGCGATCGGCTTCGCCGGCTTGCACGTCGACACCTACGGCTACCCTCGGGTCGCGCAGAACTCCGGCGGCCACGCCATCGACCTGCGGATCGCCTACGAGACGTTCCTGAGGTGCCTGCGCGCCGCTCGGCCCTTCGACCTGATCAGCTTCAACCAGGTCAACGGCGTGCCTTCCGCGACGAGCTTGCCCGGCGGGCCAGGCTTTCGCTACTGCGAGGTATGGCCCCCGAACGACCGCTGGCGACATCTCGAGGGACTGTTGGACCGCAGCTCCGGAAAGGCCGGGCTCCTGGCTTGGTCGAGGTCGCGCGACTCGGTGATGCGGGGCTCGATCGCCTGCTACCCCCCGGTGTGGGGAATCGACAGCCCGAGCGGCCTGGTGGAAGGCGCCGCGCGTGAGGCGTCACTGCGGACGGTCGTCTCCACCGAAGCGATCGCCACTTGCCTCGGGGCGAGCGCGCTCATCTACGGGGACAAGACCGCGGCGCTCTGCGACCCCTACTATCCCAAGAACGCCAGCCTGACGGCGGACGAGGTGGCCACGGTGATCGCCTGGCGTCGCTTCGCCTTGCGGTGCCGCGACCTGTTCCTCGAGGGCGAGGACACGAGCTGGTACGAGATCGGTGACGAGAACGGTGCAGTCTCCGTGGACGCGGACGCTCCGGTACGGCCAGAGCCCGTCGGGGGCGCGCTCTTCGCCCGGGTGGTCCAGGCCGAAAAGCGCGTGACGGTCGGCGTGCTCGACCTGACCGGGAGTCAGAACGGGCGGTGGTCGGAACCGACGGAAGAGGGGAGCGTCTCCTCGGTGACGCTGAGGGTGCTAGTCGACCATCCGGAACGCTGGCGAGCCGAGGCCGCCGTGCTCGGCGCCGGTGGCGACCGCTTCGTACCGGTCTTCGCCGCTGACGTGCGCCACCGCCAGGGTCGCGCCGTCGAGGTGAATATTCCCCTGGTAAGCGGATGGTCGGTGCTACGCCTCGAAATGTCGGCCGAGTAGGACCGCTGAGCACAAGACCATGGCGTCGATCAGCCTCGAGGGGGTCTCCAAGGTCTACCCGAACGGATTCGAGGCCGTGCGCGACCTCGACTTGCACATCCCGGACGGCGAGCTCTTGGTCATTGTCGGCCCGTCAGGATGCGGAAAGACGACCGTGCTCCGAATGATCGCTGGGCATGAATTCGTCACCGCCGGGAAGGTTCGCATCGGCGAGAACGTCGTGAACGACGTCTCACCGAGAGATCGTGACGTCGCGATGGTCTTCCAGAACTACGCCCTGTACCCGCATATGAACGTTGCACAGAACATCGGTTTCGCCCTCCGCATGAGGAAGGTTCCCAAGCGAGAAATCGACCAGCGGGTCAAGCAAGCGGCAAGCCTTCTCGGGATCACCGAGTGGCTCGACCGCAGGCCCAGTCAGCTTTCCGGTGGCCAGCGCCAACGTGTCGCGATGGGTCGCGCGATCGTACGCGAACCACGCGCGTTCTTGATGGACGAGCCGCTCTCCAACCTCGATGCCAAGCTTCGCGTCCAGATGCGTGCCGAGGTCGCCCGTGTCCAAAGGCGCATTGGAGTGGCAGCCGTCTACGTCACCCACGACCAGACCGAAGCGATGACCTTGGGGCACCGGGTTGCCGTCATGCGCTCGGGTGTGCTCCAGCAGTGCGACGCTCCCCAGGTGCTCTACGACCGCCCCGCGAGCACCTTCGTGGGCGGCTTTATCGGCTCACCTGCCATGAACCTCCTTGAAGGCGGACTCTCGGCCGACCTCCGGTCGCTCAGCCTTGGCTCCCAGCACATCGAGTTGCCAGACGACCTGCATCTCCTACGCCCGGGCCTGAAGCGTTACGGAGGGCGACCGATCGTGGTCGGGATCCGGCCCGAGGATCTTCCAGCTGCGAGCGGCGAGACGACCGGGAGGATCCTCACCGGCGAGGTCGAGCTCGTAGAAGCCCTCGGATCTGAGCTTCTCGTTCATTTCCGGACCGACGCACGTGCGGTCCGCGCAGAGGGTCCGGGGGCGACGGCCGATGACGAGATCCTACGAGCCGGCGAACCCGGCAGCGACGCGGACTGCGTCGCACGCGTCGAACCGCGTCTTGCCGTCCATGCCGGCGAACGCGTCCGATTCTCCGTCACCACCGACCGCCTCGAATTCTTCGACCTCAGTACCGGTCTGGCGATTTGGATGTAAGCCTCTTCGCTTTTCCGTGCATCACCGCCCACACAACGACATTGGAGACACCCCATGAAACCCACCATCAGCCTCGCAGCGGCGCTGAGCGCCATTGCTCTCACCGCAGCGGCGTGTGGAGGCGCAACGAGCACTCCCAAGGCGACGACGCCGACTACCGCCCCGATCAGCGCTGCGGCCAAGGCGCGGGAGGGAGCGACATTTCTGAAACTCGTCGCGCCGTACAACGCCGAACGGGCAAAGCTCGATCCCGACAAGGCCAATCCGACAACGACTGCCGGGCTTCAAGCCTTCCTTGCCCCGCTCGTAACGGCGAGCAACACCCTCGCCGCCGCCCTCCAACACGCCGGGTTCACGGGGTCGGCCGCCACCCCGGCCCTGACCATGGCCATCTCTGTCGAGGCCGTCGTCGCCGACATCCAGTCCGTGACGATATCGAACTGGTCCTCAGAAAAGGCGGTGATCACCCACGACGAGAAGACGGTGAACGGCGAGGACAATGTCCTGCGCGCGACCCTGGGCCTGCCGACTGCGACATCTTAGTCCCGCACAACCGATATTCCTCCCCACTCCTCCGGGACGACATCGGTGAGCGTCTCGGAGAAGGTCCACTGGTGGCCCGCAGGGTCCTCGGGTGTATTGCCTTTCGTCGTACGGAAAGTCCGTGGGCTCCTCGACGATGTGCGCCCCGTGTTCCCGGGCGCGCCGGCAGTGATCCCGCGCGTCCTCCACCCGCTCCATGACCATGTGGGTGACCTCCCCCCGGCGCGGCGGACGGCGCTCGTTGCGCACGTCGCCGATGATCACCGCCCTCGCCGAAGCTGAGCTGAGCGCGGTGGTTCTCACCGATGCGAACGCGCTCGACAAACCCGAAGGCTGCGCCCAACCACTCGACCGCCTCGCCCGCACGGCCCACGAGCGCGAAGCGCACCGTCATCCACGTGCTTCGCGCCACCCCTGCCTGCACGGTGTGCCGGGTCAGGTGATTGAGGAGGAAAAAGTCACCTCGATCTCAAGTCCGCCTTCCGGGCGGGCTCGTGCGGTGACCTGGGCGCCGTGGGCTTGGGCGATCGCCTTGACGATGGCCAGGCCAAGCCCGTGCCCGTCCGTGTGCCCGACGCGCTCGCTGCCGATCTGTTGCAACGGCTGAAATAGCCGATCGACCTGATCGGGCGGGACGACCGGACCGGTGTTGTTCACCGAGAGGGTCGCTCGCCCAGGAGCGGAGATCGTCGAGATCTCGACTCTTCCTCCGGTCCTGTTGTGGCGCAGTGCGTTGTCCACCAGGTTCGCCACCAAGCTCTCGACCAGTCTGGAGTCCCCGAGTGCCGAGGCGGCGACAATGCTGGGGTCGATGTGGATACCTCGACGTTCCGCCTCTTGCCTGCGGACGACGAGCACGGTTTCGGTGAGCTCGCCGAGGTCGAACGACTCCCACCGCTCGACGCCCCGCTCGCTGGTTGCCAGGGTAAGGAGCGCATCGATGAGTCGCTCCTGTTGCTCGCCGAGCTGGAGCGCCTCCTCGCAGGCCGCCCGCAAGTCCTCCATGCTGGCGTCGGGGTCGGCGAGCGCGACTTGCAACAGCGTCCGCTGGCCCGCGAGCGGGGTCCGCAGTTCGTGCGAGGCGTTCGCGACGAAGTGGCGCTGGGACTCGAAGGAGGCTTCGAGGCGTCCGAAGAGGTCGTCGAGAGTCCTGCCAAGTTCGCTGAGCTCGTCCTCCGGGCCGTCCACCCCGAGGCGCCGATGCAGGTTGGTGGCGGAGATCTCCTTCGCCGTCGTGTTCATGGCGCGAAGTGGCCGAAGGAACCGCCCGGCGATCCACCACGCGAGCCAGAGTGCGACGAGTACGGCGATCAGCCCCACGATGGCCGGTCCAACGTCGAATTGGTGGCCGGTAGCCACATTGTACGATCCGTTGGAAGCGTGGGCGCCGGAGGTGCCCGGGGCGACCCCTGCGCTGTGGCGCACCAAGAGGCCGGAAACGCCGAGCACCGCGGCGACCAAGGCGATGAACAGCCCGGCGTAGAGCACGGTGAGCTGCACGCGAAGCGGTGGCCGGCGCAGGCTTTCTTTCGTCAGGGCTTTGCGGACGTTCACGGTGAGGCTCCGATCCGGTAGCCGGCCTCGCGGACGGTCTCGATCAACGGCGGGTCGCCGAGCTTGGCTCGAAGGCGGCGCATCGTCGTTTTGACCGCGGTCGTGAACGGGTCTGCTGCTTCGTCCCAGACCCGTTCGAGAAGTTCCTCGGTGGAAACCACCCGTTCGCCCGCGGCGAGGAGGCATTCGAGGACGGAGAACTCCTTCGGGCTGAGCTCCAGGCGCCGCCCGCTCCGGGAGGCGACCCGGCGACTGGGATCGAGTACCACGTCTCCTGCTTCGAGCGTCGGCGGCGCGGCCGGCGTGGCGCGACGCCCGAGGGCGCGCACCCGGGCGACGAGCTCGGAGAAGTCGAAAGGCTTGGGGAGGTAGTCGTCGGCGCCCAGGCCGAGGCCGTCGACCCGGTCTTTGACGTTGCTGGCCGCGGTCAGCATGAGCACCCGGCTGTCCGAGCTCCCCGCCACGATTCGTCGGCACACCTCGTCGCCCGGCACCCCGGGCAGATCCCGATCCAACACCACGACGTCGTAGCGGGTGGTCGCCAGATGACCGAGGGCGTCGTGCCCGTCGAGGACGACGTCGACCGCCATACCCTCGCGGCGAAGGCCGGTCCCGATCGAGCGGGCAAGGACCTCGAAATCCTCGACGACCAGAACTCTCACGAGCTTTCTCCCTTGCGCCGACTGCGGATCGTGGCGAAGTCCAGTTCGAGGGCGGGACGGGATGACATCGGTCCAACGATGACAGAACCCAGGTGTCACCACGGTGTCAGCGGCTGACACCAGGTTGACACCTGGCATGTCGTACAACTCCTCCGAGCGCCATTGCGACGAAGAAGGACGGGCGACCACATGAACGACGCAACCATCGAAGTCACCGGCCTGCGCAAGCGGTTCGGTCCCGCGCTGGCCCTCGACGGCATGACCTTCACCGTCATGCCCGGCCGGGTGACCGGCTTCGTCGGCCCGAACGGGGCCGGCAAGTCCACCACCATCCGGGTGATCCTCGGCCTCGACGCCCCCGACGAAGGCCGCGCCCTGGTCTGCGGGCAGCCTTACCAGCGCCTGCGGCACCCGCTCAGCCACGTCGGGGCGCTGGTCGACGCCAGCGCCCTCCAGCCCAGCCGCTCTGCCAGGAACCACCTGCTGTGGATGGCCCGCTCTCAGGACATGGCGGCCAGCCGGGTCGACGAAGTGATCGATCTCGTCGGCCTTGGCTCGGCGGCACGTCGCAAGGCGGGTGGGTACTCGCTCGGCATGCGCCAACGCCTCGGCATCGCCGCCGCCATGCTCGGCGACCCGCCGGTGATCATCATGGACGAGCCGTTCAACGGAATGGACCCAGAGGGAATCATCTGGATGCGCCGGCTCCTCCGCTCCATGGCCGCGGAGGGACGGGCCATCCTCGTTTCCAGCCATTTGATGGGCGAGGTGCAAGACGTCGCCGATCACGTCGTGGTGGTCGGTCGCGGCAGGGTGCTCGCCGATGCCGGAGTCGACGCGTTGGTCGCCCGCGCGTCGGGTGACGAAGTCCTGATCCGCACGCCGTCGCCGGCCGAGGCGGTGACAACGCTGCAACGAGTGGGTGCTGCCGCCACGATCATCGACGGCAACACCCTCAGCGTTTCGGGACTCGAAGCCCAGCACGTTGTGGACGTCCTCAGCCAGGCGCATGTTCGCTTCTCCGAGGTCACCGCCCAGCGGGCGACACTCGAGGACGTCTATCTCCAGCTCACCAGTGGCGAGGCCGAGTTCCGGGCCGTCTCGGACGGAGAGGCGCAACGATGACCGCCACTAGCACACAGCCTCGCCCGACCAAAGAGCGGCGACGCGAGAGCTTCGGGCCAGTGCTCAGGGCCGAATGGATCAAGTTCCGGACGGTGCGCGGTTGGGTGATCGGCCTCATTGTCGCCGC
>Ga0182015_10000063_pt1 | contig 138265 bp, 120 predicted proteins | sample 712P3MmetaG_FD_120478 | JGI IMG/M metagenome (GOLD analysis project Ga0182015, IMG submission 120478) | Permafrost microbial communities from Stordalen Mire, Sweden - 712P3M metaG | ecosystem: Environmental > Terrestrial > Soil > Wetlands > Permafrost | place: Sweden: Stordalen | collected...
TTCTCAGGCCGTTCTGGACCGGGTGGCGCTTGAGCTGAACCGCAGACCCCGTAAGACATTGGGCTTCGCCACGCCCGCGGATACACTCAACTCAAATGTTGCACCGACCGGTTGAGCCCGCTGGAAGCGATTTCGGCGGACAGTAGCTCCGTTTCCGCCGGCCAAAGGCGTGACTTTGGCCGGCTACGGCGGTGGCCGCGGGCGGTTTCCTGTCCCCAGAAACGCTCAGGCCCGCTTGCGCGGGCCCGAGCGTCCGTCCGTCCACGGGACGGGCTTTCCTTAGCGGTCTTCCGAATCAGAACTTGAAACGCACACCCAGGGTCGTGCTGATGGTGGAGGTGTTGAGGTCGTAGCCGTTGGCCAGGCCGCCCGCGACCGAAGTCCACAGCCCGCCGATGTAGCCGTCGAAGCGCTTGCTGAAGTGGTAGTCGGCCAGCAGCCCGACCGCGGACTCCGTGCCACTGCAGGAGCCGGCGATGAGGGCCGACGAGCAACCCGCATTAGCTCCGGTCGCGTAACTGTTCTGCCGGTAGCCGTAGTAGGAGCCGGCCAGCTCGAACTGCGGCGTCACCTGGTACCTCAGGCCTGCCCAGTACACCTGCAACACCTTTTCGTTGGCGTAGGTCGACGTGGGGCCGGTTTGCACGTTGACGAACGCGAGCTTGTAGCCACCGATGATGTCCTGACCGGCGCTGTAGGGGTTGCTCGGGTCCGCAAAGGTGATGTGCTCGTAGCCGCCGAAGAACTTCCATCCGTCGATGGCGTACAGGCCCATCAGTCCGTAGGTGGTGTTGTCTGACACTGTACCAGAGAGGGAGTTGGACACCGTCAGTCCCGAGCCGGCCAGCGAGCCGAGCACCGGGGGTGTCCCGGTAGCCGTGAGCTCACCCACCTGCTTGGCGCTGAGTGCCGACACCGAAACCGCGTCGTACTTCTTGGCGTAGTACGCGTCCACCGAAAGACCGGCAAACTCCCCGCCGACCGAGAACTGGTAAGCCGTGTTGGTGCTGCCAGTGGAGCCGCCGAACTGGTACAGCGCCCCGACGTGCGCCCAGTCGTAGTTGCCGACGTACTTCACCATCTGATCGAGGCGCCGGTCTTCCGTGTCGCCACCACCGGCGGTCGTGCCGGAGAAGCCGATCAGCGAGAACGCATTCGAGGCATACAGCGGATCGTACTTGCTGATGCCATCGGCGACGGTTGTCAGCTGACGCCCGAACGTGAAGCTGCCCACCGTCGGGGAGGCGAACCCGGCATAGGCCACCCCGAACAGCTGCCCGGCGATGCTCGAGTCGACGTTGGTGGTCTGTACGGCGGCCGCACGGCCGTTGTTCTGGGTGAGGGACTTCAGCGCATCGGAGATGTCGCCCGATTGCGGGTTGAAGTAGGTCTCCGCGCGAAACACGCCCGCCCAGTCCCCGGCGATCGGCTCATTGCCCGAGAGCCCGATGCGCGACTGGCTCAGGTTGTTCGGCGTCACTGCGGTAACCGAGTTATTGCTGTTCTTCTGGACGATGTTTTCGATCCCTGCCGGGAAATAGTCATTCGACGGCGCGCCATGCGTCTCGTAGCTCAGGCCCACATCCACGATTCCGTAGAGCGTGATGCCGTTCCAGGTGAGACTGTCGGACTTCGCGGGTGCGTTTCCCGCGGTTTGCGCCTGCGCGAGACCCGCGCCGGCCAGAGAAGCCAACAGAAGGCAGGCACCCCCAATACGAGCCGCCTGACGGCGGGCTTGGGATGCACTCACATCGGTGGGGCGCGCGCGACGAAAGCGTTTGGGTCTGATAGGTATCATCTGCGGGTTTCCTGTGATTTAGGGGAAAAACAGCTAAATGCCGGGGGCGCGAATTCGTCCTTTTGGGCGATGCGTACGTACGACGCCAAGCCCCCCGGAGGGGGTGCGCACACTCTCGTTGACGCATATGACAATCAGAATTCGTTCATATGACACTTACGTGACAGGCCGCTCGCGCTGGCGCCGCTTCCGAGGTGGAAACACCAGATAAATCAAAGGCTTTATGATCGAAGGATTCTGAACGGTTTTTAATCGCACGTTGGCGGCGCGTTAATCCCAGCGTGTTTTCATGAGTCCCTCATTGCGAGGGAAGACGACCCCATGCGAATGCTCCTCGTCGAAGATGAAATGAAGGTATCCGAGCTCGTGGCGCGGGCGCTCAGGGCCGAGCGCTACGCTGTGGACGTCGCCGCGGACGGGCCATCGGGGTGGGAAATGGCCGATGCGTTCAACTACGATCTGATCATCCTTGATCTGATGCTGCCGGGATTCAGTGGCGCGGAACTGCTGCGCCGTATCCGCCGCAAGAACCAACAGGTGCCGATTCTCATCCTCACGGCCCGCGATGCGACGGTGGAGAAGGTGGCCAACTTCGAAGCCGGCGCCGACGACTACCTCACCAAGCCGTTCGCATTCGCCGAGCTCGTCATGCGCGTGAAGGTGCTGCTGCGCCGCGGGCCGATCACGCGCGCGAGCGTGCTGCGCGTCGCCGACCTCGAGATCGACCGGCTCACGCAGCAGGTGAAGCGTGCCGGGCGCCGCATCGAGCTCACACCCAAGGAGTACGCGCTGCTCGAGTACCTGGCGACCAATCCCGGACGGGTATTTTCGCGCACCATGATCATCGAGCACGTCTGGGACCAGAGCTTCGAGGGTCTCACCAACATCGTGGACGTGTACGTGCGCCACCTGCGCAGCAAGATCGACGACCCCTTCCCCGCCAAGCTCATCCGCACGGTGCGCGGTGTGGGCTACGGACTGGGTCAAAGCGCCGACGGGTGAACACGCGCTCCTTAGGCTTCCGTCTGGTCGCCTGGTACGCAGGGGTGCTCACGGCCGTGTTCGTGCTGCTGGGAGTCCTCACCATTTTCTTTCTGCAGCGCTACCTGGAGGCGAACTTCCTCGATACCCAGGCGCGACGCGCGCGCCAGATCGCCGGCACACTCATCTCCTCCACCAGCCGTGCCGAGGAGGGGGCGCTGCCCGGGGAGGTGGAGAAGCTGTATTCGCCGGAGGCCAGTGACCGCTTTATCCGCATCACGCGCGCCGACGGGCGTGTCGTGTACGTCTCGGGCCTGCCGAAGGACGAGCGCTACGATCCGGCGCAGGTGCCGCCCGCGTCGGCCGGGGAACATACACGCAAGGTGCGGCTGCCGGAGAATTCGCTCCTGATCGCCGCCATCACCGCGGCCGGCGCCGATGGCACGCCTTACGTGGTGGAAGTTGGCGCCTCGGGCGCCGGCACGGATGCGACGCTCGCGCGGGTACTCCTCATGCTCGCAACCGGCCTGCCCATCGCCGTGTGCGTGGCGGTCGCCGGCGGCTTCGTGCTGGTGCGCCGCTCGCTGGCGCCCGTGGCGCGGATGGCGGCGACGGCCGAGGCCATCACGCAGCACAACCTCGGCGAGCGCCTGCCGGAGGTGGACAGCGGCGATGAGCTCGAGCGGCTCGCGGTATCGCTGAACCTCATGATCAGCCGCCTGGAGGCGGCCATCGACGGCTCCAAGCAGTTCGTCGCCGACGCGTCTCATGAGCTGCGCACGCCGCTCACGGTGATGCGCGGGGAGCTGGAGAGCCTCGCGCAGGACGGGCAGCTGCCGGGGGAGGCACGCGAAGCACTCGGCAGCGTGCTGGAAGAGGTTCTGCGGCTGGCGGAGATCGTCGAGGGACTGTTTGCGCTGTCGCGGCTGGACGCGGGCGAAGCGCACGCGCCCTGGCAGCGCTTCGATCTGGGCGAGCTCGCGGCTACGACCGCCGGGCAGATGAGCCTGCTCGCCGAGGACAAGCACGTCAGCGTCGCGTGCGAGTCGCACCCCGGCGTGATCGTCGAGGGCGATCGCGCGCGGCTCAAGCAGGTGATCGTCAACCTGCTCGATAACGCCATCAAGTACACGCCCGGCGGCGGTCATGTTTCCCTGAGCGTGAAGCGCGAGGGCGGCTGCGCGATTCTCGAGGTTGCGGATGACGGCATCGGCATTCCCGCGGAGGCACTGCCGCACGTGTTCAAGCGCTTCTACCGTGTCGACGGCTCGCGCACACGAGCGCAGGGTGGCGCCGGCCTCGGGCTGTCGATCGTCGAGTCCATCTGCACGGCGCATGCTGCGCGGGTGGAAGTGAGCAGCGTCCCGGGCAACGGCAGCACGTTCCGCATGCTCGCGCCGCTCGCGGGCGAACCGCTCGTGAACGCCTGAAGGCGAGTCTTAAGCACCATGTCCCTCATTGAATACGTCCTCAAGCGCCCGTACACCGTGGTGGCGGTCCTCATCCTGGTGGGCCTGCTTGGCATCGGTGAGGCGCTGCGCATGCCGGTGGACATCTTTCCGGAGATGGACATTCCGGTCTGCAGCGTGGTGTGGACTTACGCCGGCATGAGCGCCCAGGACATCCAGAACCGCATCCTCACGCTGCACGAGCGACAGATGGCCTCGCTCGTGGATGACATCGCGCGTATCGAGGCCACCAGTTACGAAGGCGTCGGCGTCGAGAAGGTCTACCTGCACGAAGGCGCTGACGTGACGCGCGCCGTCGCGCAGCTCGCCAGCAGCGCGCTGGTGGTGCTCAAGTACATGCCGCCCAACATCACCCCGCCGCTGGTCATCCGCTACGGCGCCACCGACGTGCCGATCATCCAGCTATCGCTCGCCAGCGATTCGCTTCCCGACACCAAGTTGAACGATCTCGGCCAGAACATCATCCGCCCGGCGCTGGCGGTGGTGCACGGCGCCGAAGTGCCCTATCCCTACGGCGGCAAGCCGCGCGTGATCATGGCGGATCTCGACCAGCAGGCATTGCAGTCCCGCGGACTCACGGCCGCCGACGTCAGCAACGCGCTGCAGACGCAGAACGTCATTCTGCCGGCCGGTGATGTGAAGATCGGCACGCACGACTACCTGGTGGTGATGAACAACAGCCCGGATGTCATCGAGGCGATCAATTCCTTCCCGATCCGCCAGGTCAATGGCCGCCAGGTTTTCATGCGCGACGTGGCGCACGTGCACGACGGGTTCCAGATCCAGACCAATTCAGTGTCGGTCGATGGCGTGCCGGGCGCGCTGATGACCATCCGCAACACCGGCGGTGTGTCAACGCTGGCGGTGATCAACGGCATCCGCGCAGCGCTCCCGGACATCCAGCACATGCTGCCCGCGGGCGTCAGGATCAAGGCCATCTTCGACCAGTCGGTGTTTGTCCGCGCCGCGCTCAACAGCGTGGCTCTCGGCGGCGCCATGGCGGCGGCGCTCACGGCGCTGATGATCCTCTTGTTCCTCGGTAACTGGCGGCTGACGCTGATCATCCTGGCCGCGATCCCGCTGTCCATCATTGCGGCGGTGCTGGTGATGGGGGCGAGCGGCGAGACGCTCAACACCATGACGCTCGGCGGCTTCGCGCTCGCCGTGGGGATCCTGGTGGATAACGGGACGGTCGTCATCGAGAACATCGAGCGTCACGTGGGGCTGCACCAGCATCTGCGCGATGCCATCGTGCACGGTGGCGGCGAGGTGGGCACGCCAACCTTCCTGTCGACGCTGTGCATCTGCATCGTGTTCGTGCCCGTGTTCCTGCTGCAGGGCACGGCTAAGTACCTGTTCTCGCCGTTGTCGGTGTCGGTGATCGTGTCGCTGCTGGCGAGTCTTGCCTTGTCGTTCACCATGGTGCCGGTGCTGTTCCTGTACCTGATGCGTTCCGTGACGCACGCGGCGCCTGCGACTGTGCCCGCACCCGCCCGGCCCGCACCGTCACCGCTGGCGCGGGCGCTGCGCGGGCTGCACGCAGTGCACCTCAAGTTCGAGGCCGGTTTCCAGCGCTTCCGCGCGATCTACCGCAACGCGCTCGCCTGGGCGTTGTCGCAGCCGCGGGCGACGGTGCTGGCGTTTCTTGCCATCATGGTCGTGTCGCTGGCGCTGTTTCCTTTCCTCGGCCGGGACTTTTTCCCGCAGGTGGACGCCGGCGAGATGCGGCTGCACGTGCGGGCGCCGCCGGGGACGCGCATCGAAACCACGCAGCAGGATTTCGCGCAGGTCGAGGCCGTCATCCGTAAGCTCGTGGGCAACGGGCAGATCAGCGTCATCCTCGACAACATCGGCCTGCCTTACAGCGGCATCAACATCGCGCTCAGCGATTCGGCGACCGTGGGACCGATGGACGGGGAAATTCTGATCTCGCTCAACAAGAAGCATTCGCCCACGGCCGACCTCACCGCCATGCTGCGGCGCGAATTGCCACGGCGCTTCCCGGGGCTGCAGTTCTTCTTCCAGCCGGCCGACATCGTCGACCAGGTGCTGAACTTCGGCCAGCCCGCGCCGATCGACATCCGCGTCAGTGCCTCGGACACCGACAGTGCCTATGCGCTGGCGGCGCGGCTGGCGCGCCTGATCGCGCGCGTGCCCGGAGTGGTCGACTCACATGTATTCCAGGTCCCGGACGCGCCGGCGCTGTCGGTCGACGTCGATCGGGCGTTGGCGTCGCAGGTGGGACTGACGCAGAAGGACGCGGCAAACAACGTGCTCGTGACCACCAACTCCAGCGCCCAGACCGCGCCGAACTTCTGGGTCGATCCGCGCAACGGCGTAAGTTACCCGCTGGTCGTACAGCAACCCCCCTACGACATTTCCTCCTCGCAGGACCTGCAGACGATGCCCGTAAGCAGCGGGACCGAAGGTACCCAGGGCCAGCTCTTGATGAACACCTCCTCATTCGGGCGTCTCAAGGTGCCGATGGTCACCTCGCAGCTGAACATCCGGCCGGTGTTCGACGTGCACGCCAATGTCCAGGACCGCGACCTGTACTCCGCGGGGCGCGCGATTGACCGGGTGATCGCGGCCAACCGGCCGCCGGCCGAGGCGGCCATGCAGGTGACACTGAGCGGCCAGGTCGAGACCATGCGCGACAGTTACACGGGGCTGTTCTCCGGCATTGCGCTGGCAATCGTGCTCGTGTACCTGTTTCTCGTGATCAACTTCCAGAGCTGGATCGATCCTTTGGTCGTCCTCATGGCGGTGCCGTTTGCCCTGAGCGGCGTCATGTGGATGTTATTCCTGACGCAGACGCACCTGAGCGTGCCGGCGCTCATGGGGACGCTCATGTGCATCGGGCTGACGACCGCCAACAGCATCCTGGTGGTGAGCTTCGCCAATCAGCGCATGGGCGAGGGTGACACGCCGCTGGTGGCGGCGGAGACGGCCGGCTTCACGCGCCTGCGACCGGTGCTGATGACTGCCGGCGCCATGATCCTCGGCATGGTGCCGATGGCGATCGGCGTCGGTGAAGGCGGCGAGCAGAACGCGCCGCTCGCGCGGGCGGTGATCGGCGGCCTGCTGTTTGCGACCTTCGCTACGCTGGTGTTTGTACCCACCATGTACCGGTTACTGCGCCGCGCGCCGGCGGCCGCTGCGGCCCACAGCCGATGAGACTCAACACATGAATTCAACGGACACGCCGCATGACACGCGCGACACGGACTATGGAACGGACGTGGCGGCGACCGAGTCGCACTCCGCCTCCGTGCGGTTCGATCCTGACACCGGCCGGCGGCTGAAAAAGGCGGCCCTGATCGGCGCCATCGTGCTCGGCGTGCTGTTCGTTGTGGTGTGTATCGACCGCTACGCCAAGGCGCGCGGGCTCGCGCGCGCTACGGCGGACACCGCGGCCGGCGCGCCCGTGGTGGATGTGGTCAGCGCACAGCCGGTCGGGGCGACGGCGCGACTGACGTTGCCCGGGCAGACGGCCGCCTGGCATGCCAGCACCATCTACGCACGCGTCAACGGCTACGTCGGCAAGTGGTTCGTCGACATCGGTGATCACGTGCACAGCGGCCAGCTGTTGGCGCGCATCGAAACGCCGGATCTGGACGCGCAGCTTGCCGCCGCCCGCGCGCAGCTGCAGGCGGGCGAGGCCCAGGTCCAGGTGCGCCGGGCGGAGGCGAGTTTAAGCAAGACCACCTACGAGCGCTGGCGCGACTCGCCGCAGGGCGTGGTGTCGGACCAGGAGCGCGAGGAGAAGCGCGCGGACTACGACAGCGCCAACGCACGCCTGCAGTCGGCGCAGGCCGACGTCGCTCTGGACCAGGCGCGCGTCAACCAGTACGCGGCATTGGCGCAGTTCAAGGACGTCACGGCGCCCTATGACGGGGCGATCACCAACCGGGATATCGATATTGGCAACCTCGTGACCGCCGGCAGCACCTCCAGCACGACGCCGCTGTACGTGATGACCCAGAACGACCCGATCCGCATTTTTGTCGACGTGCCGCAAAGTGCCGCCGCTGACCTGATGCAGGGCAACACCGCCGTGCAGGTCCAGACCCAGGGCGGCACGGGCCGCGAGTACACGAGCAAGGTGACGCGCACCTCGCAGGCGCTGAATCCGCAGGCGCGCACCCTGCGCGTCGAGGTCGATATCCCGAACGCCGACGCGCAGTTCGTTCCGGGAATGTACGTGCAGGTCGCTTTCGGCCTGCCGGCGAAGGGGCTGGTGCAGGTGCCGGCGGCGGCGTTGCTGTTCCGCGCCCGTGGTCCGCAGGTGGCGCTGGTCGAGCCTTCCGGGCACATCACATTTCGCGATGTCACCATCGGTCGCGACGACGGCAGCGTGGTCGAACTGGGTTCCGGCGTTGCGCCCGGCGACCTGCTGGCGCTCAACGTCAGCAGCCAGATCGGCAACGGCGATGCGGTGCAGGTGCATCGGCTCGATTCCGGCGCGGTGCCGACGGTGCCGCCGTCGACGGTGCCGCCGCCGACGGTGCCGCCACCGACGGTGCCGCCGCCGACGGTGCGGCGCTAAAGGAGCCGCGCGTGAACCGCCAGCGGATTGTTGCCCTCGCGCTCGGCGCCGCCATTACTCTCGCGGGCTGCGCCGCTGGACCGAACTACCACACGCCGCAGATTGCGACCCCCGCGCACTACGCGGCGGCCGCATCGGCAAGTGGTACCGCTACGCCCGCGCCCGCACCGGCGGCGCCGGTCGACCAGGCGCTGTGGTGGCATGCACTGCACGACCCGGAACTCGATTCGCTCATCGAGCGGGCGATCTCCGGCAACCCGGATCTCGCGATCGCGCTGGACCGCCTGCAGGCCGCACGCACGTTCGAGGCCGCGATCGTTGGCACCGTGCTGCCGGTGGCGGGCGCCTCCGCGGGTGCGGGCCGCGGTACCGGCAGCGATCTGACGCGTGGGCGTGCCGACGAGGCCCTGGTGTCCGCCGACAATGGCGCGGGCCTTACGCACATCAACGAAATCGGCGGCTTCGACGCGTTCTGGGAGCTGGATATCTTCGGCAAGTACCGGCGCGAGATTGAAGCGGCCCGCTCCGACACCCAGGCGAGTCTCGCGGCGCGCAACGCGGTGCTGATTGCGGTCGTGGCCGACGTGGCGCGCGCCTACGTGGACATGCGGGGGCTGCAGATGCGCGCGGCCGTGCTCACTGCCGCGACGGGCACGCTGCGCGAGTCGCTGCGCATCGTTCGCATCCGTTATGAACGGGGCATTACCAACGAGCTGGACGTGACGCTTGCGAGCCGCGAACTCGCGACGCTCGAGGCCCAGAGCGCGCCTGTAGACGCGCAGGTACGCGCCGCGCAGTACACGATCGCCACGCTGGTGGGACGCTACCCGGAGGACCTGGTAGAGGAACTTCGCGCGAAGCAGATGGTTCCGCAGGTGCCCGGGGCGGTCGAGGCGGGCTTGCCGCTGGATCTGCTGCGGCGCCGACCGGACATCCGGCAGGCGGAGCGCGAGCTTGCCGGGGCCAACGCCCGCATCGGCATCGCCACCGCGGATCTGTTCCCGTCGCTGGCGATCAGCGCCGGCATCGGCGAACAGCGTCAGGCGTTCGGCACGACTCCGACCGTGAGCCAACACATCTGGTCGGTGGGGCCGTCGCTGCTTTGGCCGCTGCTGGATTTCGGCGCGCTGGATGCGCAGGTGGAAATTGCTGACCTGCAGACCCGGGCGCTGCTGGTGAGCTACAAGCAGACCATCCAGGGCGCGGTGCGTGAGGTTGACACCAGCCTGGATGGCTTCCAGGCGCAACAGGTGAGCCTCAGCAAGCTTGGGACGGCGCTGGTCGCGAGCCAGCGGGCGGTCACGCTCGCCAACGAGCGCTACCAGCGCGGGCTCACCGACTTCCTCAACGTGGTCGACGCGGAGCGTCAGGAATACGAGATTGAGGAGCAATACGCCGACGCCCAGGTCGCAGTCGCCGAGCAGTTCATCGCGCTCTACCGCAGCCTCGGCGGGGGTTGGGAAAACTACCAGGCGCTGCCGCCGATCCACCGGCCGGAGCCGGCGATCATCGCGGCCTTCCAGCGCGTGCTGAGTCGCGACGACTCCGCGCGCGTGCCCGCGCCCTAGAACTTGAAGCGCAGGCCGATTGCGTACAGCAGGTCCCCAGGCAACCACTTTGTGACCGCTCCGCGACTGACCGCATAACCTCGGGGCGCTGACACTGCCTGCGGCGCCGATACGGCCCCGTCAGGGAGTTTGGGCTAAATGACCGGGACGACTCCGCAGGGTGCGATCCCCCAGCGTCGCCGGCGCGCGTGGCTCGCGCTGATGCTCGTCGCAATTGCGGCCGCCGCGCCAGCCGCGGCCCAGCAGAAGACCGGACCGGGCGTTGACTCCGAGGACAGCCTGACGTGGAGTGGCATTACGCTCTACGGCGTTGTCGACATAGGTCTCCAATACGACACGCACAGTGCGCCATTTACCCCTTACCGACCAGCCGCCAGTGGCAACATCGTGCGGCAGAACAGCTACGAGTCGGTCACCGGGCTGACACCGAGCAACATGGGCCAGTCGCGAGTCGGACTGCAAGGTGTCGAGCCGCTCGACGCCGATTGGGCGGCGGTCTTCCAGGTCGAGACGTTCTTCAACCCGCAGTCCGGACAGATTGCCGACTCGCTCAAGTCCTTGGCGGCGAACAACGGCAAGTCACTCACCCAGCAGAGCGTCGGCGTCGATGGCAGCTCCGCCGGGCAGATATTCCAGACCGCCTATGCGGGGTTCAGGTCCGAACACTTCGGCGAGCTGACTTTCGGCCGCCAGATCACCTTGCTCTCGGAAGGTGGAGTCAAATACGACCCGAACTACATGTCGACGGCTTTTGGCTTGCTCGGCGCCTCCAACACCTACGTCGGCGGCGGCAGTAGCGAGGACAACCGGCTCGACTCGGCGGCCAGGTATGTGCTGCCCCTCGGGGATCTGTTGCACGTCGGCGCTCTGTACAAGTTCAACGGGTCCGATGCGGCAGGGCGTACCGCCGTACAGGCGGATGTCGGTGGCAGTTTCGCCGGTGCGGATGTCGATGCCTACTACTCGAAGGTAAGAAGCTCGATAACGGCGAGTGCTTTGAGCGTCGCGCAGTTGGGAACACTGTCGCCTGAATACACGCCGTCGAACTCCCTGGCCGCTACGGTAGCCGACAACACCGCCTACGCGCTCATGGCACGTTACCAGCTCAGCTCCTTCAAACTCTTTGGCGGTTACGAGTACATCAAGTACGTCAATCCCGCCACGCCCGTCAGTGCCGGGTTCGCCGACATCGGCGATTACGTGCTGGCGTACGTCAACAATACTGCCTACAACAATCCAAAGATTCTTCAGGTCTATTGGACCGGCGTTCGATACACCGTCATTCCGCAGCTGGAGCTGACCGCGGCCTACTACGGCGTGCATCAGGGCGGCTACGGCGCAGGCAGCCAGGCCGGCTGCTCGACGAACGCGCACAGCGCCTGCAGCGGCAGTCTGCAGGCCTTTTCATTCGACGCCGACTACCGCTTCGATGCGCACTTCGATGTCTATGCGGGCGCGATGTACAGCGGCGTGCACGATGGGCTCGCCTCCGGCTACATCAACACCACCAACATCAACCCCACCATCGGCGTGCGCTACAAGTTCTGAGGCTGCTTACGGCGCGCTGGCACTGCGCAGCAGTTCGTTGACGGAGGTTTTGGCGCGCGTCTGGGCGTCGACGCGCTTGACGATGACGGCGCAGTACAGGCTGTAACGGCCGTCGGCCGCGGGCAGGGTGCCGGATACCACCACCGAGCCCGCCGGCACGCGGCCCTGCAGGATCGTGCCCGTGGTGCGATCGTAGATGCGCGTGCTCTGGCCGATGAACACGCCCATGGAGATCACCGAGCCGGCCTCGACGATCACCCCTTCCACGATCTCGGAGCGTGCGCCGATGAAGCAGTCGTCCTCGATGATGGTGGGGCTCGCCTGCAGCGGTTCGAGCACGCCGCCGATTCCAACGCCGCCCGACAGGTGCACGTTACGACCGATCTGCGCGCACGAGCCCACCGTCGCCCAGGTATCGACCATGGTGCCGGCGCCCACGTAAGCGCCGATGTTCACGTAGCTCGGCATGAGCACCACGTCGGGGGCGATGTAGGCGCCGCGGCGCACGAGCGCATGGGGCACGATGCGCGCGCCGCCCGCGCGCAGCGCGCTTTCCGTGGCGCCGGCGTACTTCAGCGGCACCTTGTCGAAGAAGCGGGTGTAGCCGGCCTCCATGGCCACGTTGTCGCGCACGCGAAAAGACAGCAGCACCGCTTTTTTCAGCCACTCGTTGACGACCCAGCGGCCGTCAACAGGCTGTGCGACCCGCAGGCGTCCGCTGTCGAGCAGTTCCAGGCACTGCTCGAGGGCTGCGCCCAGCTCCGCCGGCAGATTCTGCGGATTGAGCTCGGCGCGCCGCTCGAATGCGGCATCGATGGTGGCCCTGAGGTGCTCAGTAGTACTCATATTCATTTCTGCAGTGCGTCGGTGCCGGTCTTGCGCAGCGCAGCCTGGCGTTGATCGAGCCCCTGCATGAGGCGGCCACGCAGGTGCTCGGCGGCCGGCTGGCTCAAGGGCCGGTTGTCGAGATCGGTGACGTAGAACACGTCCTCGGCGCGCTCGCCGACCGTCATGATCTTGGCAGCGTGCAACTCGACGCGCTCTTCCATCAGCACCTTGCCCACCTCGCACAGCAGGCCGGGCCGGTCGCCGGCGATCAGTTCCAGCACCGAGCGCCGATTGCGCTCGTCCACGCTGAGCGAGATCTGGGTCGGCGTGTTGAACATGCGCGCCTGTCGCGGCGCGCGTCGCGAGACGACCAGCGGTGCGTCGGCCGGACCCTGCAGCGAGCGCCACAGCGCCGCCTCGATCTCGTCCTGACGGTCGGCGTCGGTGATCGGCGCGCCGTCGTCCTCCAGCAGGTGATAGAGGTCGAGACTGAAGCCATCGCCGGTGGGGGTGATGCGCGCATCCACGATGTTGAGTCCCAACTGGTCGAGTGCCGCGGTGGTGCGCGCGAATCCATGCCGGCGCGGGCGCGCATAGATCAACGCCGCCGTGGTGCCGCGCAGGCTGCGCGGATCGAGCGCCACCAGGGGATCGTCGGAATCCGCGTCGCGCTCGGCCAGGAGGTGCGTGTGCCAGGCAATCTCTTCCGGGGAATGCTGCAGGAAGTAGCCGGCCGAGAAGCGCGACCACACCAGTGCAAGCTGCTGCTCGGCGACGCCGCGTTCGATGAGGAGGCGCCGCGCGCCATCCTGGGTTTCGCGTACCAGGTGTTCCGGGTCGATCGGGCTCTCGAGCCCGCGGCGCAGCGCCCGCTTTACCCGCTGGTAGAAGTCGCGGAACAGCGATGCCTTCCAGGAGTTCCACAGCCTGGGATTGGTGCCGCGTACGTCGGCGCACGTCAGCACGTACAGGTAGTCGAGGTGCGCCTCGTCACCGACGCGGCGCGCGAAGGCGTTGATGACCTCCGGGTCGCCGATATCCTGCTTCTGCGAAGTAATCGACAGCTGCAGGTGGTTGCGCACCAGCCAGGCGACGAGGCGAGCATCGTAGGGGGAGAGCCCCTGCTCGAGACAGAACGCCTCGGCGTCCACCGCGCCAAGTTCGGAGTGATCGCCGCCGCGCCCTTTGGCGATGTCGTGAAAAAGTGCGGCCAGGTAGACGATCTCGGTGCGCGGCAGCTCTTGCATGACGCGCGAGGCTTCCGGCAGCTCATGGTCGTAGCGCGGAATGGCGAAGCGCCGCAGGTTGCTCACCACGAACAGCGTGTGTGCATCCACCGTGTAGGCGTGGAACAGGTCATATTGCATGCGCCCGACGATGCGGCCGAAGGCTGGGATGTAGCGTCCGAGCACCCCGTAGGTGTTCATGCGCCGCAGTTCGTGGGTGACTCCCACCGGCGAGCGCAGGATCTCCAGGAACAGGCGGTGGTGGCGCGGGTTCTGGCGGAACTCCTCGTCGATCAGCCACAGGTTGCGGGTGACGGCGCGCATGGTCGGGGCGCGCACGCCGCTGATTTCCGGATTCTGCTGCAGCAGCGCGAACAGTTCGAGCAGCGCCGATGGATTGCGGGCGAAGACCTCATCGTTCAGCGCCTCGAGTGAACCGTTGCGCACCTGGAAGCGCGCATTCAGCGGCCGCGGCGGCTCGCTTTTGGAGAGGATCGCTTCGCGGAACAGCTGCAACAGCAGCTCATTCAGCAGGCTCACGTCCATGACCGTGCGGTAGTAGCGCTGCATGAACTGCTCGACCGCGAGCGTGTAGGAGGCGTCCTCGTAGCCGAAGCTCTGCGCGAGGCGGATCTGGTGATCGAACAGCAGCCGGTCCTCGCGCCGCCCGGTGAGCACGTGCAGGCCGAAGCGCACCTTCCACAGGAAGGCCTGCGCCTGCTTGAGGCGGCGCAGTTCCGCGCCCGTCAGGAATCCGTGGGTTGCGAGGCTCTCGAGCGTTTGTGCACCGAAGTGCCGTTTCGCCACCCAGGCGATCGTCTGGATATCGCGCAGGCCCCCGGGGCCGGTCTTGACGTTCGGCTCCAGGTTGTACGCGGTGTCGTTGGCCTTCAGGTGCCGCTCGGCCTGCTCGCGCACCTTGGCATCGAAGAACCGCCGCACCGGCCAGAGCTGCTCGGGCGTGAGCGCCGCATGCATCTGGGCGTACCGGGTGGCGTCGCCTGCCAGCAGCCGTGCCTCGAGCAGCGTCGTCATGACACCGACATCGGCGGCGCTCTCCGCGGCGCACTCCGCCACGGTGCGCACGCTGTGTCCGACCTCGAGTCCGATATCCCACAGGAATGCGACCAGCCGCTCGGCGGCAGCGCGCCCCGCTTCGTCCGCCGGCCCCGGCGCGAGCAGCAGGATGTCCACGTCCGAGCAGGGGTGAAGTTCGCCGCGCCCGTAGCCGCCGACGGCGACCAGCGCCCAGGCACTGGGCGGACTGTGCAGGCTCCACGCATGGCGCAGAGTCGTATCTATGAGCGCGGCGCGCGCATGCACCAGATCCTCTACCGGCTCGTCGGCGAGAAAGCGTGCCCTCAGCTCCTCGTGCGCGCTCCTGAGCAGCTCGCGCCACGCCGCGCTGTCGCGCGCGGCGGCGAGCTGTGCGGGCAGGCGGGCCAGCAACGGCCACGGGCTTGCAGGAGCTATCGCGGGTGGTGCTGGCTCCGGCTGGTCCACTACTGCGGCCGCCTAAGCCGCGGGCAGGGTCAGGACATCCACGCCGGTGTCCGTGACCAGCACCGTGTGCTCCCACTGCGCCGACAACGAGTGATCCTTGGTGATGACGGTCCAGCCGTCCGGGAGCAGCCGCACGTGGCGCTTGCCGGCGTTCACCATCGGTTCGATGGTGAAGGTCATGCCGGCCTGCAACTCAAAGCCGGTTCCCGGCTCCCCGTAGTGCAGCACCTGCGGGTCCTCGTGGTACACGCGCCCGATGCCGTGGCCGCAGTACTCGCGTACCACCGAAAACTCGCGGGCCTCCACGAAGCTCTGGATGGCATGCCCGATGTCCCCCAAGCGTGTGCCCGGGCGCACGGTGCCGATGCCGCGCCACATGGCCTCAAAGCAGGTCTCGGCGAGCCGTTGGGCGTGCGGCGGAGCCTTGCCGGCGAAATACATGCGGCTGGTGTCGCCGTGAAAGCCATCACGAATGACCGTCACATCTATGTTCACGATGTCGCCCGCTTTCAGGCGCTTGTCGTTCGGGATACCGTGGCAGACCACGTGGTTCACCGAAGTGCAGATGGTCTTCGGGAAGCCGCGGTAGTTGAGATTGGCCGGTACGGAATGCTGCACTTTGACGATATGGTCGTGGCACAGCTGGTCGAGCTCCTCGGTGGTGACCCCCGGCACCACGTGGGCGCCGATCATGTCGAGCACCTCGGCCGCCAGGCGTCCGGCGATGCGCATTTTTTCCTGTTCTTCCGGGGTCTTGATGGTGACGTTCATAGAGCGGGAAATGGGGCTGCAGGGCGGGGTGCGCAAGAGACTCGCCCGACAAGCGTAAGACGTTGTTCCGACGAGGCCTTCATGGTATAAAGCGCGGCCTTTTTTGGCAACGCAACCCACACGCGCATCATTACCTCAGTGGCTGGGTGTCCCCGATCAACGTCGGGGATGGCCACGAGGATGCGCGGAGGCTTAACCCACACAGGAGTTTTTCATGGCCGGCGTGTCCATGCGACAGATGCTGGAAGCGGGAGTCCATTTTGGACACCAGACCCGCTTCTGGAACCCCAAGATGGCTCCGTTCATCTTCGGTGAGCGGAATCGGATCCACATTATCAATCTCGAGAAGACGCAGCCGATGTATGCGGAAGCTGCGCACTTCATCAAGGGCGTGATCGGCGACGGCGGCACGGTGCTGTTCGTTGGCACCAAGCGCTCGGCGCGCGAGTCGGTCCAGAAGGAAGCGCAACGCGCGTCACAGCCGTACGTGAACCAGCGCTGGCTCGGCGGCATGCTCACCAACTTCAAGACCATCCGCCAGTCGATCAAGCGGCTCGCGGAGATCACCGAGCTCGCCGCTTCCGGCGCGCTGGACAAGCGCGGCAAGAAGGAAGCGACGCAGCTGCGGCGCGAGATGGACAAGCTCGAGAGAAGCCTGGGCGGCATCAAGAACATGGAGGCGCTTCCCGATGCGCTGTTCGTGATCGACGTCGGTCACGAGAACATCGCGATTCACGAGGCCAAGAAGCTCGGCATCCCGGTGGTGGCGATCGTCGACACCAATTGCTCGCCCGATGGCATCGACTACGTGATCCCGGGCAACGATGACGCCATGCGCGCCATCCACCTGTACGCGGCCGGCATTGCCGATGCGGTGCTCGAGGGCAAGGAGTCCGTGCCGCAGGTAGCGGTCGGCGAGGACGAGTTCGTCGAGCTCGACGAGGCCGGCAACCCGCGCAAGAAGGCCGCCCGCGGCCGGCAACGTCCGCAGGCGACGGTGCGCAAGAAGGCGGCGCCGGTGCGCCGCCGCCCCGCAGCCGTGCAGGCAGCGGCGCAGACACCGGCGCCCGAGAATGCGCAGACGCCCGAACCGGTGCCGGAGCAGGCCGCAGGTCCCCTCGCCGAGGACGAAGATCTGGACGCCGAGGACAGCGCCGAGAGCCTGGTCCCCGCTGGCAGCGTGCCGACGCCGCCCGCTGTGGCGCGCCGGCCGGCTGAGGGCGCGGGCCGCCGCCGCGGGCGCGGCGGGGAGTGACATGAACATCACAGCTGACGCAGTCAAACAGCTCCGCGAGCGCACCGGCGCGGGCATGATGGAGTGCAAGAAGGCGCTGGTCGAAACCAAGGGCGACCTGGATGCGGCCGCGGATCTCATGCGCCGCCAGGGGCTCGCCAAGGCCGACAAGAAGGCGGCGCGCGTCGCGGCTGAGGGCGTCGTCGTTGCCGGCAAGTCCGCGGATGGCCACGCAGCCGCAATGGTGGAGATCAACTGCGAAACGGACTTTGTTGCCCGCGAGCAGGACTTCCGCGCATTCGCGCAGGCCGTAGCGCAGTGCGTTCTGGCAGTGAAGCCGGCAACGCTGGCGGCGCTCGGCGAGATGAAGCTGCCGAGCGGCGAGAGTATCGAGGAGCGGCGGCGAGCGCTGGTGGCGAAGATCGGCGAGAACATCAGCGTGCGGCGCTTTGCGATGCTGTCCTCGCCGGAGCATCTGGGCGCTTACGTGCACGGCACGCGCATCGGTGCGCTGGTCGCGGTCAGGGGCGGAGCCGCGACGCTCGCGCACGATCTGGCGATGCACGTGGCGGCCAGCAATCCGCGCTACCTGTCCCAGGCGCAGGTGCCCGCGGAAGTGGTGGCCAAGGAGCGCGAGATCCTGACGAGCCAGGCGCAGGGCGAGGGCAAGCCACCGGAAATCGTCGCCAAGATGGTCGAGGGGCGGCTGCGCAAGGCGTTGAGTGAGCTCACCCTGAGCGGCCAGCCGTTCGTGAAGGATCCCGACGTCACCATCGAGAAACTGCTGAAGGACGGCAAGGCCGAAGTCCTTGGGTTCGAGCGCTTCGAGGTCGGTGCCGGCATCGAGAAGAAGCAGGACGATTTCGTCGCCGAGGTCATGGCGCAGGTGAAGAACGCGACTCCCCCGGTCAGGCACTGACCGCGGCGGCCTTAGGTGACAAGGACCAAACCCCGCCGCGCGCGGGGTTTTTTCCATCGGCAGACTTGAGGGAAATCAGATGACGCAAGCCAAGGCGCACTACGCACGGATTCTCGTGAAACTCTCCGGCGAGGCCCTCATGGGCGGTGGGGATTACGGCATCGATCCGGCGGTGATCAAGCGCATCGCCGGGGAGCTGCAGGACATCGTGCAGATGGGCGTGCAGGTCGCGACGGTGATCGGCGGCGGCAACATCTTCCGCGGCGCGGGGCTGGCGCGCGCCGGCATGGACCGGGTCGCGGCGGATCACATGGGCATGCTGGCCACGGTGATGAACGCGCTCGCCATGCAGGACGCGCTCGAGGGCCTCGGCATGTACGCGCGCGTCATGTCGGCGATCCGCATCAACGAGGTCTGCGAGGACTACATTCGCCGCCGTGCCATGCGTCACCTGGAAAAGGGGCGCGTGGTCATCTTCGCCGCCGGCACCGGCAATCCTTTCTTCACCACCGACACGGCCGCGGCGCTGCGCGCCATCGAGATCGGCGCCGACGTGCTGCTCAAGGCGACCAAGGTGAACGGGGTGTATTCGGACGATCCGGTACGCAACCCCGCTGCGGTGCGCTACGGGCACCTGTCATTCGACAAGGTGCTCACCGATAAGCTTGACGTCATGGACGCTACCGCGATCGTCATGTGCCGCGACAACCACTTGCCTTTGCGCGTCTTCAATCTCAACAATTCCGGGGATCTCACCCGTATCGTGCGTGGCGAGGATGTGGGCACGGCAGTTACGTTTGAGTGAGCCGCGCGCGCGGCCAGGAGTTGCACCATGCTCGAAGACCTGAAGAAAGATGCTGCTACGCGCATGGCCAAGTGCGTACAGACATTCCAGTCGGACCTGAAGAAACTGCGCACCGGACGCGCGCATCCGAGCCTCGTCGAGCACCTGAAGGTGGACTACTACGGCTCGGAAGTGCCGCTGCAGCAAGTGGCCAGCATTGCAGTCGAAGACGGCCGTACGCTGGTGATCTCGCCGTGGGAGAAGAGCGTCGTGCAGGCCATCGAGAAGGCGATCTTCAAGTCCGACCTGGGCCTTACGCCCATGACGGCCGGCACCGTGATCAGGATTCCGATGCCGCCGCTCACCGAGGAGCGCCGCCGCGAGATCACCAAGATGTTGCGGCATGACGCTGAGAATGCGCGCGTCGCGGTGCGCAACGTGCGCCGCGACGTCATGAACGACATCAAGGAGATGCTGAAGGAGAAGCTCGTCTCGCAGGACGACGAGCGGCGCGCCGAAGGGGACGTGCAGAAGCTCACCGACAAGCACGTCGCCGACATCGAGACGCTGCTCGCCACCAAGGAGAAGGAGGTCATGCAGGTCTGATGGCAGCCGCCGCTTCCAACCCGCTTCCGCGGCACATCGCCATCACTATGGACGGCAACGGCCGCTGGGCGAAGGCGCGCGGGCTTGCCCGCATCGCCGGACACAAGGCCGGGCTTGCTCCCGTGCGCATGTGCATCAGGGAATGCGGCAGCCGTGGCATCGGTGCGCTGACGCTGTTCGCGTTCTCGAGCGAGAACTGGGGCCGACCTGCCGAGGAGGTGGGAAGCCTGATGGGACTGTTTCTAGAGTCGCTCGAGCGCGAGATCGCCGAGCTGCACGCCCAGAACGTGCGCATGCGTTTCATCGGCGAGCGCAGACATCTTCCCGTGCGCCTGCAGGCGCGCATCGCCGCCGCCGAGGAACGTACCGCGGGCAACTCCGGGCTGAAGCTTCAGGTGGCCGTGAGCTATGGTGGTCGCTGGGATATTATCCAGGCAGCTCAAAGCCTTGCAAGAGAGTGTTCCAGTGGAGCATTGCGTCCGGATGAGATCACCGAGGAGCGCTTCGCGAAGGCGCTCGCGCTCGCGCACGTTCCGGATGCGGACCTCGTGATCCGCACCGGCGGCGAGCAGCGCATCAGTAACTTCCTCCTGTGGAATCTCGCTTACGCGGAGCTGTATTTCACGGCAACGCTGTGGCCTGACTTTGCGCTCGCCGACTTCGAGGCGGCGCTCACTTTCTTCGGCAATCGCGAGCGGCGCTTTGGCCACACCTCCTCGCAGCTGGGCGCCGTGCAGGGCCGCGGTTCGTGACCGAGGCGCTGCGCAAGCGAATACTGACCGCGGTCGTCCTGGCGGTAGCGCTGCTGGTGGTGCTGTTGTGGCTGCCGGCGTGGGCGACGGTGGCGGTAGTTACGCTGCTGGCGCTAGCCGGCGCGTGGGAGTGGTCGGCGTTCCTGCTGCTTGCGGCGCAGCCGGCGCTGCGCGCCGCGTATGTGCTGCTGGTTGCGGTGCTGCTGTATGCGGCCTGGAAGCTGTCCGCGACCGCGCAGGGGCGCGACCTGGTACTGGCGGTTGCGGTGCTGTGGTGGCTCGCGGCACTGCTGTGGATCGCGCTCGCGCCACAGCGGGTGACGCCGTGGGCGGCTGCGGCGGCGGGCGTGCTGGCGCTGGTGCCGTCGTGGCTGGCGTTGGTGCGGTTGCGGCTCGTGTTTCCCCACGGGGCGCAGTGGACGCTGTTCGTGCTGCTGCTGGTGTGGGTCGCCGATATCGGTGCGTTTTTCTGCGGGCGCCGCTTCGGCCGCGTCCGCCTGGCGCCCGAGGTGTCGCCGGGAAAGACCTGGGAGGGCGCATTGGGAGGCACCGCGGTGAGTGCCCTGGTGGCCATCGGCGGCAGCCTGTGGTTCGGCGTGCCGCTGGTGGTGTTCCTGCCGTTATGCCTGGCCGCGGTCGGTTTCTCGATCGTCGGTGATCTCACGGAGAGCCTGCTGAAGCGCTTCGCGGGCATCAAGGACAGCGGCAGCGTGTTTCCGGGACACGGCGGCGTGATGGATCGGATCGACAGTCTGACCGGGGCGGCACCGGTGCTGCTCCTGGGACTTACGCTCATGGGAGTCATCGCGTGAGCGCGGCGGGGGCGGCGCAAATCGGGGTTGCGGTACTCGGCTCCACCGGGTCGGTGGGCGAGAGCACGCTCGATGTCGTGGCGCGCCATCCGGCGCGCTTCCGCCTGGTGGCGATCGCCGCCAACAGCAACGCCGCGAAACTGGCGCGGCAGGTCCTCAGGTTCCGTCCGGACTATGCGGCGCTTGCGGACCCAGCGGCGCTGCCGCAGCTGCGCGAGCTGCTCGGCGATGCGGCCGGCGGGACGCGCCTGCTCGCCGGCCCCGGCGCTCTCGAGGAACTGGCGCGCTTAAGCGAGGTGCAGTGCGTAATGGCGGCCATCGTCGGCGCCGCGGGGCTTGCCTCGACGCTCGCCGCGGCAGCGGCGGGCAAGCGCCTGCTGCTCGCCAACAAGGAGTCGCTCGTGATGGCGGGCCCGTTGCTGATGGCGGCGGTGCAGCGCTCGGGGGCGACGCTGCTGCCCATCGACAGCGAGCACAACGCCATCTTCCAGTGCCTGCCCGCTGGCAGCGTACCGGGGATCCCGCCGGCGGGGTTGAAGCGCGTGCTGCTGACCGCTTCCGGCGGACCGTTTCGTGATCTGCCGCGCGCCGCGCTCGAGGCGGTCACACCCGAGGCTGCCTGCGCGCACCCGAACTGGGTCATGGGCCGCAAGATCTCGGTGGACTCCGCCACGCTCATGAACAAGGGGCTGGAGCTGATCGAGGCGCGTCTGCTGTTTGGATTGAGCGCGCAGCAGATCGAGATCCTCGTGCACCCGCAGAGCATCGTGCACTCGCTGGTCGAGTACGCGGACGGCTCGATGCTCGCGCAGCTCTCCGCTCCGGACATGCGCACGCCCATCGCGCACGCGCTCGCGTGGCCCGAGAGGATCGACTCCGGTGTAGAATTCCTCGACCTGCTGAAGGTCGGGCGGCTGGACTTTGCCGCGCCCGACCTGGAGAAGTTCCCCTGCCTCGCGCTGGCGCAGGCGGCGGCGCGCGCCGGCGGCCTGCATCCGGTCGTGCTTAACGCGGCCAACGAGGTCGCGGTGCAGGCGTTCCTGGAGCGCAGATTGAACTTTCCCGGCATCGCGGCGGTCATTGAAGCCGTGATGCAGCGGGTCAGCGGGGGGGCGCCCGGCGGGCTGGCGGAGGTGCTGGCCGCCGACGCGGAAGGCAGACGGCGTGCACGTGAGCGGATTTTTGCCACCACAAGAAGCGAATCGGTAAGGGACGCTCACGCATGAATTTCCTTTGGTACGCACTGTGGTTCCTGATCGCCGTGGGCCTTTTGGTCACGGTGCACGAGTTCGGGCACTACTGGGTCGCGCGCCGCTTGGGCTTCAAGGTACTGCGCTTCTCGGTGGGCTTCGGGCGCCCGCTGCTCACCCACATCGGCGGAGCCGATCGCATCGAATACGTGCTCGCGGCGCTGCCCCTCGGCGGTTACGTGAAGCTGCTGGACGAGCGCGAGGGCCCGGTGCCGGCGGCCGACCTGGCGCGCTCCTTTACCCGCCGTCCGCACTGGCAGCGCATCGTCGTGCTGCTCGCGGGACCGGCTTTTAACATCCTGTTCGCGGTGCTGGTGCTGTGGGGCATGCTGTGGGCGAGCGGCACGACCGAGGTGAAGCCGGTCGTCGGCGAGGTGACGGCGGCTTCCGTGGCGGATGTCGCCGGCCTGCGCCCCGGCGATGAAGTCCGCGCCATCAACGGCTCGGCGGTTGCCAGTGAGCGCGACCTGGTGTTTGGCCTGCTGGACGCGATGAGCTCGCGCGGGCAGATCACCCTGCGCGTGCGCGGCGTCAACGGCGACACGCGCGCCGCCGTGCTGAGCGTGCCGGATCCAGCCGAGCGGCGCCGCCTCACCGAGCCGTCGGAGCTGTTTCGCGGACTCGGATTCCAGCCCTGGACGCCGTCGCCACCGGCAGTCCTCGGCAAGATAATCCCCGACGGGCCGGCGGCACGCGCGGGACTTCTTGCCGGGGACCGTATCGTCGCCATCGATGGCGTAGCGATGCACGACTTCCGCGACCTGGTCGCCTACATCAACGCGCGTCCCGGCGTGCGTGTGAGCATCGAGGTGCTGCGCGGCGGCGTCGCGCGCAACGTGCAACTGCAGGTGGCGAGCGATGAGGTCGGCGGCAAGCGTCTCGGTCGCATCCACGTCGAGCCGCAGACCCCGGGCAAGTACCCCGACAGCATGCTCGTGCACACCGATCTGTCGGCGACGGCGGCGTTGACGCGCGCCAGCGCTGAAGCCTGGAACATGACGCTGCTGCAGGCGCGCCTGTTCGCGCGCATGGTCCAAGGACGCGTATCGCTGAAAAACCTGAGCGGACCGCTGTCCATCGCCGAGTTCGCGGGCGAGTCGGCCGAGGCGGGCGTGGCACCGTTCCTGGGATTCCTGGTGCTGATATCCCTGTCGCTGGGCTTTCTTAACCTGCTGCCGATTCCGCTTCTGGACGGCGGGCAGATCGTCTTTCAGCTGGTCGAGTGGCTCAAGGGCAGCCCGCTCTCCGAACGCACACAGGCTTTCGGACAGCAGGTCGGCATCGCGCTCCTCATCGTCCTGATGGGGGTCGCGCTGTATAACGACATTGCGCGCCAGTTCAGCTGACGCGAGACAACGGGCCGCGGGTGGTTGAATTTCCTGAAGGCGCGAGTCTTCAGTCCTCGAATAGTGCAACGTGAGAGTTGAGGCGGCGGGTGCGCGATGACAAAGAGATTGGGGGTTCAGGGGTGAAGACGCGGGTGCTGACGCGCGTACTGCTTGCGGGCGTGGTGCTTGCCGTGCACGCCGTCGGCTCGTGGGCGCAGGAGCCGCAGCCACAGCAGGAGCCGCAGGTCACGGCGCCGCCGCCCGTTGCCGCACCGTCCGTCGCGGACTTCATCGTCGGCGACATCCACATCGAGGGCCTGCAGCGGGTCTCCGAAGGCACGGTCTACAATTACCTGCCGGTGAACATCGGCGATCACCTTACCGCGGCGCGCGTGCGCGAGGCGATCCGCGCCCTGTACACCACCGGCTTTTTTCGCGACGTGCAGATGCGCCGCGACGGCAACACGCTGGTGGTGGTGGTGATCGAGCGCCCCTCGATCGAGAGCTTCGAGATCACCGGCAACAAGGACATCAAGACCGAGGATTTGCAGAAATCGCTGCGCGGCGTGGGACTTGCGACCGGCAAGACCTTTGACCGCAGCGTGCTCGACGACGTCACCCAGTACCTCACCGACCAGTACTTCAGCCGCGGCAAGTACGGCGTGAAGATCGATGCCAAGGTCGAAGAGGAAGCCGGCAACCGCGTCAAGATCAAGATCGATATCAAGGAAGGCGCGCGCGCCAAGATCCGCCAGATCAACCTCGTCGGCGACACCCGCTTTCGGCAGAAGGACATCCTCGAGACGCTCGAGCTGCAGACCCCCAACTGGCTGTCCTGGTACAAGCAGGATGATCGCTACTCGCGCGAATCGCTGCAGGGCGACCTGGAAAAGGTGCGTAACTACTACATGGATCGCGGCTACGCGAATTTCCAGATCGATTCCACCCAGGTAGCCATCGCTCCCGAGAAGGAAGACATCTTCATCACCGTCAACATCGATGAAGGCCAGGTCTACAAGCTGTCGCAGATCAAGCTCGCGGGCACCTTCGTCGTGCCCGAGCCGGAGCTGGAGCAGCTCCTGCTGGTGCGCCCGGGGGATATCTTCGACCGTAAGCTCATCACGTCCTCACAGGAGCTGATGCAGAACCGCATGGGGCGCGACGGCTATGCCTTCGCGAAGGTCGAGCCCGTGCCGACCGCCGACAACGCCAACCACACGGTGTCGCTGACCTTCTTCGTCGATCCCGGCAGCCGCGTCTACGTCCGCAACATCACCTTCTCTGGCGTCAACCGCATCAACGATGAGGTGCTGCGGCGTGAGATGCGGCAGCTCGAGGGCGGCTGGTTGTCCAACACCTCGCTGGAGCGTTCCAAGCAGCGCCTGCAGCGCCTGCCGTACGTGAAATCGGTGGAATTCGAGACCATCCCGGTGGCTGGCTCCCCGGACCTCGTGGACGTCAACTACAAGATCGAAGAGGGTCCGGCGTCGCAGCTCTCCGGTGGCATCGGCTACTCGGAGAGCTACAAGTTCATGCTCAACGGCAGTTTCGCCGACGCCGACTTCCTCGGCACTGGCCAGCGCATCGCGCTCAACTTGAACGGCGGCGCCTTCAGCAAGGTCTACAGCATCACGCAGACGAACCCCTACACCAGCATCGACAACCTGCAGCGCTCACTGTCGGTGAGCTACAGCGACGTCACGCAGTTCGTCTCGTCCTCGTCGAACTTCTCCTCGCGTACCTTGAGCTTCGGTCCGACCTGGGCGTATCCGATCACGGAGTACATGTACCTGCGCTTCGGCATGGCGTTCGACAGCTCCTCGCTCCTCACCAACTCCCTTTCCAGCGCCGAGCAGGCGCAGCAGTGGGTGCAGGACAACGGCCATCCCTACAGCCGTCTCGCCCACGATGATGCGAGCAACAACGAGTATGTTTTCTACGGCACGGACTTCACGACCACCGAGGCCGTGCTGGGCTGGGACTGGGATACGCGCAACCGCACGTTGTTCGCCGATCGCGGCATGCGCCAGACCATCTCCCTGTCCGCGACCGTGCCAGGCAGCAACGTGCAGTACTACATCGCCAACTACGCATTCCTGAAGTACATCCCGCTGTGGGGCCGGTGGAACCTGTCGATACGCGCCGGGGTGGATTACGGTTCACCGCTCGGGGATACCACCGCCATCCCGCCGTACCGCGAGTTCTTTGGTGGCGGACCGGATACTGTCCGCGGCTATCGTGAGAGCCGCCTGGGGCCGAAGGACCAGTTCGGCAACCCCTACGGCGGCAACCTGCGCATCGTGAACCAGAACGAGCTGATATTCCCGGTGCCGGCCAAATGGGCGCAGACCGTGCGCGTCAGCGGCTTCGTTGACATGGGCAACGTATTCCAGACCGGCAACAAGATCCAGTTCTACGGACCCGACGGCATTACCCCCGAGGACTACCACTTCAGCGTGAACGACCTGAAGCGCTCGGTGGGCGTGGCGGTGCAGTGGCTGGCCCCGCTCGGCCTCTTCCGGTTCAGTTTCGGCCTGCCGCTGAACGCGAAACCCAGCAACGGGATCACCACCTGGGGCGACGAAACGGAGACCTTCCAGTTCTCGGTTGGTCAGGCTTTCTGAAGTTAAAGCAGCTACGGGAGCCGATCTACGCGATACTAGGAGATTAGCCGGGAGCTCCTTCGGTCCCGGCGGACCAGACTGAAAACATCGATACGTAATCGTTCACACACGAGGTAGGTAGTTCCGTGAAGCGTCTGATTATCAGTAAGTTGGCGGTTTGTTTGATTGCAGCAGGTGGAGCGCTGGCCGCGGTGGCCGCCTGGGCGGACACCAAGATCGGTGTCGTGGACCCGGCGCGGCTCCTGCAGGAGTCCCCGCAGGGCAAGGCGATCCAGGATTTGCTGCGCTCAGAGTTCGCGCCGCGCGAACGCACGCTGCAGGCGCAGGGCCAGGCCGTAAAGGCCAAGCAGGACAAGCTGCAGAAAGACGGCGCCACGATGACCGAGGATCAGCGCAGTCGCGCGGAGAAGGATCTGCGTGACGGCGCGCGCGACTTCGAGCGGGCGCGCGGCGAATTGCAGGACGACTTCACCGCGCGGCGCAACGAGGAGTTGTCGCGCCTGCAGCGTACCCTCGGCGAGGAGGTGCGTAACTATGCCAAGGCGCAGGGCTTTGACCTGATTCTGAGCGCCGAGGCCGCCATTTCCTTCGCGCAGGCGATCGACGTGACGCCGGCGATCCTGACCGCGCTGCAGGCGCGCGCCGGTGCGCCGGCGGCGAGTGCGCCTCCCAAGCCGGCGGCGGCACCCGCGAAGCCGCAGGCGCACTAAGGGCGCCTCGCCACAGCGGCGGGTCGCGTCCGCGGCGGGTCGCAAACGGCCATGGTGGTTTCCTTGGGGGAGCTCGCGGTGCGCTTCGGCTGCGAGCTGCGCGGCGACCCGCAGGCGCGCGTGGAGCGCGTGGCGACGCTCGCGAACGCCGACGAGCGCTCGCTCGCGTTTCTCGCCAACCCCCACTACCGCCCGCAGCTGGCGGCCACGCGCGCCGCGGCGGTGGTGCTGGACGCGGCCAGCGCCGATGCCTGCCCGACGCAGTCACTCATCTGCGATAACCCCTACGCCACCTACGCGCGCATCGCTGCCGTGTTGCACCCCGCCCCGCCCGCCGCTCCGGGCGTGCACCCGAGCGCGCTGGTGGCGCCGGGCGTACGAGTGGATCCGTCCGCCCAGGTGGGCGCGTTCGCGAGCATCGACGCCGGCGCCGTGGTGGGCGCGCGCAGCTATATCGGCCCGCACTGCCACCTCGATGGGGGCGTCACGCTCGCCGAGGACGTGCGCCTCGTCGCGCGTGTGACCTTGTGCGGCGGCGTGCAACTCGGAGCGCGGGTCGTAGTGCATCCCGGGGTGGTCATCGGCAGCGATGGCTTCGGCTTTGCGAGCGAGCGCGGCACGTGGCTGAAGGTGCCACAGCTGGGTGGCGTGCGCATCGAGGCTGATGTGGAAATCGGCGCCAACACCACCATCGACCGCGGTGCCATCGAAGACACCGTGCTCGAGGAGGGCGTGAAGCTCGACAACCTCATCCAGGTCGGCCACAACGTGCGCATCGGCGCGCACAGCGTGCTCGCGGCCTGCGTCGGCATATCCGGCAGCGCCACCATCGGCAAACGCTGCATGATCGGCGGTGGGGCGGGATTTAACGGCCACATCAGCATTGCCGACGACGTCGTCATCACGGGTTACACGATGGTGAGCCACTCGATCACCCAGCCCGGCATATACTCCGGCGGCATTCCGTTGGAGGAGGCGGGCGCCTGGCGTCGACTGGTGGCGCGCTTCAAGCGCAGCGGCCGGCTCGAATCACGTGTCAAGCGACTGGAGCGCGCCGCGGGCGTGCAGAGCGGCCAGGAAGAAGATCATGACTGAGCCGGTACAACTCGACATCCAAGCGATCTTAAGGCAACTGCCGCACCGCTACCCGTTCCTGCTCATCGACCGCGTGCTCGAGTGCCGCCCCGGCGAGAGCATTCGCGCGCTGAAGAATGTCACCTACAACGAGCCGTTCTTTCCCGGCCACTTCCCCGGCCGACCGGTCATGCCCGGGGTCTTCATCATCGAGGCGCTGGCGCAGGCGGCAGGTATCCTGTGCTTCGTTACCGCCGGGGTAATTCCCGATGACCAGACGCACTTTTATTTCGTCGGCATCGACAAGGCGCGCTTCAGGAAGCCGGTGATGCCCGGGGATCAGCTGATACTCACGGCGAAGCTGGAACGCTCGCTGCGCGGCATCTGGAAATTCTCGACCGTAGCGTGGGTGGACGAGCAGGAAGTCGCGCACGCTGAAATGATGGTGGCGCCGGGGGCGACGCGGTGATCGATGCGCGCGCGGTGATCTCGGACCAGGCGCACCTGGGGCCGGACGTGAGCGTCGGCCCCTTCAGCATTATCGGCGCGGGGGTGGTGATCGGGACGCGCACGGTGGTGGGGCCGCACGTCGTGATCAATGGCCCGACCACCATTGGCGCCGACAATCGTATCCTGCAATTCGCCTCCCTCGGGGAGGCGCCGCAGGACAAGAAGTACCAGGGCGAGCCGACGCGACTGGAAATCGGCGACCGCAACATCTTCCGCGAGAACTGCACCGCCAACCGCGGCACGACCCATGACCAGGGCGTCACGCGCATCGGCAGCGATAATCTTTTCATGGCGTACTCGCATGTTGCACACGACTGCGTCGTGGGCAACAACACCGTATTCGCCAACTGCGCGGCCCTCGGCGGACACGTCGGGATCGGCGACTGGGTGATCCTCGGCGGACTCACGGCGGTGCACCAGTTCACCAAGATCGGCGCGCATGCGTTTCTTGCCGGCGGCGCGATCGTCACGCGCGACGTGCCGCCCTACGTCATGGCTGCCGGCAATCCGGCCGCCCCGCATGCGGTGAATGCCGAAGGCCTGCGGCGGCGCGGCTTCAGCGAGGAGCAGATACGCAACATCCGCGACGCCTATCGCGTGCTGTACCGCTCGGAGCTGAAGCTGGCGGAGGCGCTGGCGCGTCTGGAGCCACAGGCGGCGAGATTTCCCGAGATCCGCGCGTTCGTCGACTTCATTCACGCCTCCACGCGCAGCATCGTGCGATGAGCGCCGTCGGCGCGCGGACCGCGCCGGCGCGGCCGCTGTCCGTGGGACTGGTAGCGGGCGAGCATTCCGGGGACACCCTGGGCGCCGCGCTGATCGCGGCGCTGCGCGCGCGCGTTCCGCAGGTACGCTGCTTCGGGGTGGCGGGGCCGAAAATGGTCGCGGCCGGGTGCGAGTCCTGGGCCGGGGCCGAGGAACTCGCCGTGATGGGTCTCACCGAAGTCATAATGCACCTGCCGCGCCTGCTGCGGCTGCGAGCCACGCTCGCGCGGCGCTTCACGGCCGAACGGCCCGACGTGTTCGTGGGCATCGACTCTCCCGAGTTCAACTTAGCGCTAGCACGCCGCGTCCACGAGGCGGGCATCCCCACGGTGCAGTACGTCAGCCCGCAGGTGTGGGCCTGGCGTCAGGGACGCGTGCGCACCATCGGTCGCTCGTGCGATCTGGTGTTGTGCCTGCTGCCGTTCGAGACCGAGTTTTATGCGCGGCACGGTGTGCGCGCCGAATTCGTCGGCCATCCGCTCGCCGATGAGATTCCACTGCTGGCCGATCGCGACGCCGCGCGGCGCGCGCTCGGGCTGGATCGCGATGCGCCGTATGTCGCTTTGCTTCCCGGCAGCCGGCTGGGCGAAGTGTCGCGGCTCGCCGCGCCGTTCGCTGCCGCCGCGGCGCGCATTGCCGCCGCGCGCCCGGCGTACCGCTTCATCGCCCCGATGGCTTCGGCGCGCGCGCGCGAGGTGTTCCTGCAGCAGATCGCCGGCGTGGCGGGAGCGCCCGGGATCCACCTCCTGGATGGCCAGGCGCAGCCGGCGCTCGCCGCGGCGGACGCCGCTATCGTGGCTTCCGGCACCGCCACCCTGGAGACGCTGCTGACCGGCCGGCCGATGGTGGTGGCGTACCGCGTGAGCGCGGCCACGGCGTTTCTGCTGCGCACCGTCGGACTCGTGAAGGTGCCGTACTTCTCACAACCGAACCTGCTCGCCGGGCGGCGGTTGGTGCCGGAATTCTTCCAGCAGGCGGTACGGGGTGAGGCGCTCGCCGCGGCGCTGCTCGCGGAGCTCGAGGATCCGCAGCATGTGCGGGAGCTGCAGGGCGAGTTCGCGCAGATCCACCAGCTGCTGCGCCGTGGCGGCGCCGGCCGGGCCGCGCAGGCGATTCTTGATCTCATCGGTTACGGCGCGCGGCCCGCAGCGCAACCCGCGTCATGAAACTGGCGCCGGATCTTAGCCGCGTGGCGGGCGTTGATGAGGCGGGCCGCGGACCGCTCGCAGGTCCGGTAGTCGCCGCGGCCGTGATTCTGCATCCAGGGCGGCGCATCCGCGGGCTGCGCGACTCGAAGGTGCTTACCCCCGCCGAGCGGGAGCGCCTGGCGGGGCTCATCCGCGAGCGCGCGCTTGCGTTCGGCATCGCCTGGGCCGATCGCGAGGAGATCGACGCGCTCAATATTCTGCAGGCGACGCTGCTGGCGATGCGCCGGGCGCTGCTGGCGCTGCCGGTGTGGCCGACGCACGTCCAGGTCGATGGCGATCGCTGTCCGTGCATTGCGGACCTCGGGGGCGGATGTACGCTGGAGGCGATCGTTGCCGGCGATGCCCGCATTGCGGCAATCAGCGCCGCATCCATTCTCGCCAAGACCTGTCGCGACGCCATGATGCGATCGCTCGACGGCTGCTACCCCGGGTTCGCGCTCGCCGTGCACAAAGGCTACGGCACACCGCAGCATCTGGACGCGCTGCGCGCGCAGGCACCCTCGCCGTTGCACCGCCGGTCTTTCAGCCCGGTGCGACAGGAACTGCAACCCTTGACAGGCTCAAGGCTAAAGCCTTAATTCGGCGCCGATGTCACCGGCCTTCGTCCATCTGCGCCTGCACACCGAGTACTCCCTCACGGACAGTGTCGTGCGGGTGCCCGAGCTCATCACGGCGGTCGTCGCGGGGGGCATGCCGGCGGTCGCCGTGACCGATGACGGCAATCTCTTCGCGATGGTGAAGTTCTATCGCGAGGCGCTCAAGGCGGGAGTCAAGCCGCTCATTGGGGTGGATCTGCTGGTGGGTGAACAGGGCGAGCGGCAGGCGCCGACGCGCCTCACACTCCTGTGCCAGTCGCAGGACGGCTACCGTAATCTCGCGCGCCTCGTGAGCCGCGCATACCTCGAGGGGCAGGAGCGGGGCACGCCGCGCATCGAGCGCGGCTGGTTGACGCGCGCCGTCCTCGGCGGGCTGATCGCGCTCTCCGGTGGCACGGAGGGCGACGTCGGCCGCGCGCTGATCAACGCCCGTGAGCAGGATGCGGAGCAACTGCTGGATGCGTGGCTCGAGCTGTTTCCCCGGCGCTTCTACCTGGAGGTGCAGCGCCTCGGCCGCCCGTTCGAGGAGTCCTACATCGGTGCCGCCGTGGCGCTCGGCGCCCGTCGCGCCGTGCCGCTTGCTGCCACCAACGACGTGCGCTTCCTCAAGCCCGGGGAGTTCGATGCGCACGAAGCGCGGGTATGCATCCACGACGGCACGCTGCTGGCGGACGCGACCCGCGTGCGCCGTTACTCGCGACAGCAGTACCTGCGCAGCCCGCAGGAGATGGCGGCGCTGTTTGCCGACCTGCCCGAAGCGCTCGCCAACACGGTGGAGATCGCGCGCCGCTGCAGCCTGACATTGAATTTAGGGGAAGCGCGCCTGCCGCAATACCCGCTGCCGGCGGGCGTAAGCACCGAGCAGTATCTGCGCGATGAAGCCGCGCGCGGCCTCGAGGCGCGCCTCGCCGCGGGCACGCGCGCGCGCGCAGGCTACCAGGAGCGTCTCGGCACCGAGCTCGACGTCATCTGCCAGATGGGCTTTGCCGGGTACTTCCTGATCGTCGCCGATTTCATCCGCTGGGCGCGCGCCAACGGCGTGCCGGTGGGGCCCGGTCGTGGCTCGGGCGCCGGCTCCCTGGTTGCCTACAGCCTCAATATCACCGATCTCGACCCGCTCGAGCATGAGCTGCTGTTCGAGCGCTTCCTGAATCCGGAACGTGTCTCGATGCCCGATTTCGACATCGATTTCTGCATGGAGGGACGTGACCGCGTGATCGGCTACGTGGCGCAGAAATACGGACCCGAGCGCGTCTCGCAGATCATCACCTACGGGACCATGGCCGCCAAGGCAGTGGTGCGTGACGTGGGCCGCGTGCTCGGCATGAGCTACGGCTACGTGGACCGCATCGCCAAGCTCGTGCCCTTCGAACTCGGCATCACGCTCGAGGCGGCGCTGGAGAAGGAGCCGGAGCTGCAGCGGCTCTACCAGGCCGAGGAGGAGGTCAGAAACCTCATCGATCTCGCGCGCGCGCTCGAGGGCCTGACGCGCAACGCCGGCATGCATGCCGGGGGTGTGGTGATCGCGCCCTCGGTGCTCACCGACTTCACCCCGCTGTACCGCGATGCCTCCGGAGGCAATGTCGTCACGCAGTTCGACAAGGACGACGTCGAGGCGGCGGGGCTGGTGAAGTTCGACTTCCTCGGCCTGCGCACGCTGACGATCATCGAGCGCGCGGTCGCGTTCATCAACCGCGAGCGCGCGTCCGGGACGGCGCCGCTCAGCGTCAGCGCGCTGCCGATGGACGATGCGCCCACCTATGCGCTCCTGAAGTCCTGCCGCACCACCGCAGTGTTTCAACTCGAGTCACGCGGCATGAAGGACCTCATCCGCCGGCTGCAGCCGGACCGCTTCGAGGAAATCGTGGCGCTGGTGGCGCTGTTTCGTCCCGGCCCGCTGCAGTCGGGCATGGTGGATGACTTCATCAACCGCAAGCACGGCAGAAGCGACGGCCCGATCGATTACCTGCACCCGCGGCTGGAGCCGATCCTCAAGCCCACGTACGGGGTGATCCTCTACCAGGAACAGGTGATGCAGATCGCGCAGCTGCTCGCCGGCTATACCCTCGGCGGTGCCGATCTCCTGCGCCGCGCCATGGGCAAGAAAAACGCTGAGGACATGGCGCAGCAGCGCTCGGTGTTCGTGCGTGGCGCCACCGAGCGCGGGGTCCGCGAGCAGCTCGCCGCCCACATCTTCGATCTGATGGAGAAGTTCGCCGGCTACGGTTTCAACAAGTCGCACTCGGCGGCCTACGCGCTGCTCTCTTACCAGACGGCCTACCTCAAGGCGCATTATCCGGCGCCTTTCATGGCCGCCGTGCTGTCGGCGGACATGGACCATACCGACAAGGTGGTGACACTCATCAAGGAGTGCACCGACATGGGCCTCGCGGTGCACCCGCCCGATGTCAACAGCTCGCGCTACGCGTTCGTGGCAAGCGATGCACGCAGTGTGCGCTACGGGCTGGGGGCCGTACGCGGTGTAGGCGAGGGTGCGGTCGAGGCACTGATCGCGGAGCGCGAGGCGCGCGGCCCGTTCGTCAGCCTCGAGGACCTGTGCCGGCGGCTCGATCTGCAGAAGGTCAACCGGCGCGCGCTGGAGGCGTTGCTGCGTTCCGGGAGCCTCGACGGGCTGGGCGAGAACCGCGCCACGCTCATGGAGCGCCTGAGCGCGGCGATGCAGCTCGGCGACCAGAACACACGCGCCCACGAAGCAGGACAAAATGATCTCTTCGGGCTCGCGAGCGAGAGCCACGCGAGCAGGTTACCGGTGCGCCGCAGCGCCGCGCTTGCAGAATGGAGCGAGGCGGTGCGCCTGGCGGGCGAGCGCGAGACGCTCGGGCTTTACCTCACCGGTCATCCGCTGGCGCGCTTCGAGCCCGCACTGGCGCGCTTCGTATCGCACCGCATCGGGGATCTGGTCAGCGAGCGGCCGGTCGTGGGACTGGAGCCCGGGCGCTTCGGCGCCGGCAAGCTGGTCACGGTCGCCGGCCTCGTCGATGAGGTGAAAAAGCGCGGGCAACGGGTGTTCGTGACGCTCGACGACCGCACCGGTCGCATCGAAGCGCTGCTGTTTGAGGAGACCTGGCAGAAGCATCGCGAGCTGATCACCAAGGACGCGCTGCTGCTCGTCGAAGGGCTGCTGCGCTTTGATGATTTCAGCGATGCCTGGCGGCTGTCGGTGCGGCGCGTGAGTGAGCTCGACAAGGTGCGCGAACAGGAGGCGCGGCGGGTCGTCATCAGCGCCTCCCACGGCGACGCGGCGGCGCTCTCGGGGCGCCTCGCCACGATTCTCACGCCGTGGCTGGGCGGCCCGTGTCCGATCACCATCGAGTATCGCGGCGCGGACGCCAGCGGCGCGCTGACGCTCGGCGCTGAATGGACGGTGCGCGCGAGCCGCGAGCTGCTCGAGCAGCTGGAGGGGCTGTTTGGAGCCAACTCGGTGCAGGTCATCTACGGCGCGCCGCCAGCCCCCGCCGGCGCCGCATTTTCTGCCGACGGCAGGTAAGGTACCCTCAGGCCATGGCAGTCGCATTTCTGGACTTTGAACAGCCCATCGCCGAGCTCGAAGCGAAGATCGAGGAGCTGCGGCACGTGACTTCGGAATCCGAAGTCAACATCCACGATGAGATCGCCCGTCTGCAGGCGAAGAGCCGGCAGCTGACTACCAGCATTTTTTCCAATCTCACGCCCTGGCAGATCACCCAGCTCGCGCGCCACCCGCATCGGCCCTACACGCTCGACTACGTGAACGCGATCTGCACCGAGTTCAGCGAGCTGCACGGGGACCGCATGTACGCGGATGATGGTGCCATCGTCGGCGGACTCGGCCGCATCGACGAGCGCGCCGTGATGATCATCGGCCACCAGAAGGGGCGTGATACCAAGGAGCGGGTGCGCCGCAACTACGGCATGCCGAAGCCCGAGGGGTATCGCAAGGCGCTGCGGCTGATGCGCCTGGCAGAGCGCTTCGCGCTGCCGCTGGTCACGCTCATCGATACCCAGGGCGCCTACCCGGGCGTCGGTGCCGAAGAGCGCGGCCAGAGCGAGGCGATCGCGCGCAACCTCTTTGAGATGTCGGTGCTGCGCATCCCGATCGTCACCATCGTCACGGGCGAGGGCGGTTCGGGAGGGGCACTCGGGATCGGGGTGTGCGACCGCCTGCTGATGCTGCAGTTCAGCACCTACTCGGTGATCTCCCCCGAGGGCTGCGCATCGATCCTGTGGAAGAGTCAGGACAAGAAGGAACTGGCCGCCGAGGCCCTGAATCTTACGGCCGACCGGCTGCTGAAGCTCGGGCTGGTCGATGAAGTCATCGAGGAGCCCCTGGGCGGGGCGCATCGGGACGCCGCGGCGGTTGCGGCGAGCCTGAAGGCGGCGCTGGTGCGGCACCTGGATGAGCTGGACGCGATTCCGCGCGATCAGCTGCGCGCCGAGCGCGCCGCCAAGATCGCCGCCTTCGGTGTGTACTCCGAAACGCCGGCGTAAGGCGTGTTAACACCGCGGCACCAGCCATTTGCCACGACCGCAGCCGGCGAAAGCCCCTGCGCCAGCCTTGCTTTGAAGTGCTCGGCTGCCGAGCTAATCGGAAACAGATGCGTATCGAGCCACGCCTTTCGCCGGCGGCAACCGAAGCTGTTGTCTGACGAAATCGCTGCCAAGCGATTTCGTCCAATGGACTAAGCGTGGTCGGACGCGCAGCCAGCGCTACGAAGTTCAGCCCCGAGTGGCTCGGCCGGCGGCTCTGGCAGCTGCTGCCGCAATTCCCCCACACGAGCGTGTGCGTGGCTTTCAGCGGCGGCGCGGATTCCACCGCGCTGCTCGCGGCGCTGGCCGCAGCTCCCGCGAGGCCCGCGCGGCTGCGCGCCATCTATGTCGACCATCAGCTGCAGCCGGACTCGAGCGCCTGGGGGCGGCACTGCCGCAAGGTAGCAGCGTCCCTCGGTGTGCCGCTGCAAGTGCGGCGCGTGCGGGTGGCGCGCGGGCGCGGGCAGTCGCTGGAAGCAGCGGCGCGTGCGGCACGCTATGGCGTGCTCGGCGGCGCTCTGCAGGCCGGTGAGGCGCTGCTTACTGCGCACCACCAGGACGATCAGCTCGAGACTGTGCTGCTGCAACTGCTGCGTGGCGCAGGCGTCGCGGGGCTTGCCGCCATGCCGGCGTGCGCGCCGTTCGCACGCGGAGTGCTCGTGCGGCCGCTCATCGATATGCCGCGCGCACAGCTGCGCGCCTGGCTGCGCACCCGCGACCTGGCTTGGATCGAGGACGCGAGCAACGCCGACGAGCACCTGGACCGCAACTACCTGCGCTCGCGGGTGCTGCCGCCAATCCTCGCCCGCTGGCCGGCGGCCCCGGGCACGGTCGTGCGCGGTGCGCGCCATGCCGCGGAGGCGCAGCGGATGCTCGACGCGCTGGGCGCCGCCGATGTTGCTCGCGCGAGCCACGGCGCGATGCTCTCGGCTGCGGTGCTGCGCGCGCTGCCAGCGGAGCGGCGGCGCAATGCGCTGCGGTTCTGGATCAACCGCTCGGGCTACCTGGCCCCGCCCGCGCGTCGCCTGCAGGAGATCTGCGGGCCCCTGCTCGCGGCGCGCACGGATGCGCATCCACTGGTCGCGTGGCCGGGAGCGATGGTGCGGCGGCAGGGGGATCTTCTGAGCATCCGCGCGCACCCCGCCCCGACTGCAGGGCGCGGCGGCACACTCAAGTGGCGATGGCACCTCAGCCAGCGCCCGGTACTCGCCACCGGCGCCGGGACGCTGTCACTTGAAGAGGACGCGCGCGGGCCACTGGACCTCGACGCGCTGGCCAGGACCCTCGCGGTCCGCCCGCGCCGCGGAGGCGAGCGGCTGCGGCCGGTGCGGGGCGGCGCCCGGCGGCCGCTTAAGAGCCTCCTGCAGGAGGCACGCGTGCCACTCGAGGAGCGCGCGCGGCTGCCGCTGGTGTACGCAGGCAGACGGCTCGTCGCCGTCGCGGATCGCTGGCTCGACGAGTCGGTGCAGGCGAGTCCGGCCAGCAGGCGCCGCGCGCGCCTGGTGTGGATCGCCGGCGGCTGAGTCGCCCCGCGGCACGAGGGTGTGCTAACCTGCACTCCCGTCGTGCCCTCCGTGGCGTTCGATCTGTTGCGACGGGAATCCTCGATTTAAAAAATATGACGCGTTTTGTATTCGTCACCGGCGGAGTCGTGTCCTCATTGGGCAAGGGCATCGCGGCCGCGTCCCTGGGAGCGATCCTTGAAGCCCGCGGGCTCAAGGTCGCGATGGTCAAGCTCGACCCCTACATCAACGTCGATCCGGGCACCATGAGCCCGTTTCAGCACGGTGAGGTGTTCGTTACGCAGGACGGCACCGAGAGCGATCTGGACCTTGGCCACTACGAGCGCTTCGTGCGCACCACTACCGGGCGCAACAGCAATTTCACGACCGGGCGCATCTATGAGCGTGTGATCGCCAAGGAGCGCCGCGGCGACTACCTCGGCGCCACCGTGCAGGTCATTCCGCACATCACCGATGAGATCAAGCGCAGCATCAAGCATGGCGCGGATGGGGCCGACGTGTGCATGGTCGAGATCGGCGGCACGGTCGGCGATATCGAGTCGCTGCCGTTCCTCGAAGCCATCCGCCAGCTCGGCGTCGAGCTCGGCCGCAACAATTGTGTGTACATGCATCTGACGCTGGTGCCGATCGTGGGCGGCTCGGGCGAGATCAAGACCAAGCCTACCCAGCATTCGGTGAAGGAGTTGCGCGGCATCGGCATCCAGCCCGACGTGCTCTTGTGCCGCTGCAAGCACCCCCTCCCCGAAGAGCAGCGACGCAAGATCGCGCTGTTCACGAATGTCGAAGAGCGGGCGGTGATCTCGGCGGTAGACAGCGACGACATCTACAAGATTCCGATCCTGCTGCATGAGCAGGCGCTCGACGACATCGTCGTCGACAAGCTGCGCCTGGATGTGCCGGCCACCGACCTCGCCGAGTGGCGCCAGGTGGTCAGCGCCAAGGCCAATCCCGATGGCCAGGTTGACATCGCGATGGTCGGCAAGTATGTGCAGATCCGCGACTCGTACCTGTCGTTGCACGAGGCCTTGATGCATGCCGGCCTGAAGAGCCGCACGCGCGTCAATATTCACTACATCGAATCCACCGACATCGAACAGCACGACACCCACGCGCTCAAGGACGTGGATGCGATCCTCGTGCCCGGAGGCTTCGGCGAACGCGGCATCGAGGGCAAGATCCAGGCGGCGCGCTACGCGCGCGAGCACGGCGTACCGTACCTTGGTATCTGCCTCGGCATGCAGGTGGCGATCGTCGAGTTCGGCCGGCACGTGCAGGCCTTCAACGATGCCAACAGCACCGAGTTCAACCGCGCCACCTCGCACCCCGTGATCGCGCTGATCTCCGAATGGCGTGACCAGGTGCACGGCGTGCAGACCCGCGACGAGGAATCCGCGAAAGGCGCCAGCATGCGCTTGGGCGCGCAGGAGGTGCTGCTCGGCGCCGGCACCAGGGCGCGCGAGATTTTCGGCCGCGATGTCATCGTGGAGCGCCATCGCCACCGCTACGAATTCAACAACAACTACCTGGATCGCTACCGGCAGGCAGGCATGCGCTTCTCGGGTTTCTCGCGCGACGGACTGGTCGAAGTGATCGAATTGCCGAACCACCCGTGGTTCGTGGCGACGCAGTTCCATCCGGAATTCACCTCCACGCCGCGCGACGGACATCCCTTGTTTACGGGATTCATCCGCGCCGCACGCGCTTACCGCGCGTCCCAGTTACCGCAGGCGGCCGGGGCCTGAAGCGCGGCCGGCGCGCCTCCGCAACCAGGCAACCAAGCAGCCGTGAAGCTGACCGGACATGAAGTCGGTGCGCGGGAACCGCTGTTCCTGATCGCAGGCCCGTGCGTCATCGAGAGTCCGGCGCTCACGCAGGAGATTGCCGGGCGGCTGAAGGAAATCACCGCGCGCCTCGGCGTGCCTTATATTTTCAAGGCGTCCTACGACAAGGCGAATCGCTCCTCGCGCGCGAGCTTCCGCGGACCCGGGATCGAGGCCGGCCTGAAGGTCCTCGACGATGTGCGCCGTGCCGTCGGGGTCCCGGTCCTGACCGACGTGCACGAGGACACGCCGCTCGCGGAGGTTGCGGCGGTCGTCGACGTGCTGCAGACGCCGGCGTTTCTGTGCCGGCAGACCAATTTCATCATCAACGCTGCCTCCCAGGGCAAGCCCGTCAACATCAAGAAGGGCCAGTTCCTCTCGCCGTGGGAGATGAAGAACGTCGTCGACAAGGCCCACTCGACCGGCAACGAGCACATCCTGGTGTGCGAGCGCGGCTTCTGCTTCGGGTACAACAACCTGGTCGCCGACATGCGCTCGCTGTCGGTGCTGCGCGAGACCGGTGCCCCGGTGGTGTTCGATGCCACGCACTCCGTGCAGCTGCCCGGCGGACAGGGCACTTCCTCCGGCGGCCAGCGCGAGTTCATCCCGGTGCTGGCACGCGCGGCAGTGGCGGCCGGGGTTGCGGGCATTTTCATGGAGACGCATCCGCGGCCCGAAGAGGCGCTGTCGGACGGCCCCAACGCCTGGCCGCTGGCGCGCATGGAGGCGCTGCTCACCACCCTGGTCGAGCTCGACCGGGCGGTGAAGAAGACGCCGTTCGAAGAGTCACTGCTGTAAGGGGAAGCTGAACGATGAGCCGCATTACTGATGTCCGCGGACGCGAGATCATGGACTCGCGCGGCAACCCCACGGTCGAAGCTGACGTGATTCTGGACTCGGGCGTTCTCGGGCGCGCGGCGGTGCCCTCGGGCGCTTCCACCGGCACACGTGAGGCGGTCGAGCTGCGCGACGCAGACGCCAGGCGCTATGGCGGCAAGGGCGTGCTCAAGGCCGTCGATCACATCAACACGGTGCTGAAACCGGCGCTGCTCGGCCGCGACCCACGCGACCAGGCCGGGCTTGACGGCCGGATGATCGAGCTCGACGGCACCGAGAACAAGAGCAGGCTCGGGGCCAATGCCATCCTCGGCGTATCGCTCGCCAACGCCCACGCGGCCGCCAACGATGCGCGCGAGCCGCTGTATCGCTGGCTCGGGGAGCTGATTGGCGGCGCTCGCGAGCCCGTGATGCCGGTGCCGATGATGAACATCATCAACGGCGGAGCGCACGCGGACAACACCCTCGACATCCAGGAATTCCTGATCCTGCCCGTGGGCGCACCCAGCTTCCGCGAGGCGCTGCGCTACGGAGCCGAGATCTTCCACACGCTGAAGAAGCTGCTGGCCGAACGCGGGCTTGCGACCGCGGTGGGCGACGAGGGCGGTTTTGCGCCGAACCTCGCAAGCAACGAGGCGGCGCTGGCGCTCATCCTGCAGGCGATCGAGAAGGCCGGCTACCGGGCGGGGGTCGATGTGTACCTCGGCCTGGACGTGGCGAGCTCGGAATTCTTCCGCAACGGCCGCTACGAACTGGAGTCCGAGAAGCGCAGCTTCTCTGCCGCGGAGTTCACGGCCTACCTGGCCGATCTCGCGCAGCGCTTTCCCGTCATCAGCATCGAGGATGGCATGGCCGAGGCGGACTGGGACGGCTGGGCAGTGCACACGCGTGCGCTGGGACAGAAGCTGCAGCTGATTGGGGATGACGTGTTCGTGACCAACACGAAAATCCTGCAGGAAGCGATCGACAAGCGCATCGCCAACGCCATTCTCATCAAGCCCAACCAGATCGGCACGCTCACCGAAACGCTCGCCTGCATCGCCCTGGCCGAGCGCGCGCACTACGCCTCGGTGGTGTCGCACCGCTCCGGTGAGACCGAGGACAGCACCATCGCCGACATTGCGGTCGCGACCGCCGCCACCCAGATCAAGACCGGCTCCCTGTCGCGCTCGGATCGCATCGCCAAGTACAACCAGCTGCTGCGCATTGAGGCGGAACTTGGCGACGTGCGCTATGCCGGACGCGAGGCGTTTCCGGTCAAGATCGGCTAGGGCCCCGCGGTTACCGCCGATGGATCAGGGCAGAAATCCCAGCTCACGTTGGTGGCGAATAGCGAGGATTCGTACCTCGTCTCGCGCAATCACGTGCCGATAGAAGGCAACGTACCCGGTCTGTCCGTACGAGATCACCAGCTCCCGCAGCTCTCCCTCGACCCGACGGCCTATCAGGGGATGCGCTGCCAGGGTGTTTACCGCCGATTGGATCGCGACCACCGCCTGCGCTCGTTCGATGTGCTCCAGAGCACGCGCGGAATAAACTACTTCCGCCACGGTTTCGGCCGTCCGCCCACCTCGCCGAGCGCAAGGCGGTTCATCCAGGCATGGACGTCCTCGGCTCGGTAGACCTCGCCGGTCTTCTCGATGTCGGCATCCGCGGCGAGCGCCTCCCTGACGAGATTACGCAGCTGCTCTTGATAGGCGGCGTGCCGTTCGACCGCTTCAACAATCAGGCTGTGCGCCGAGCGGCCGGTCTGTTTAGCGAGCGAGCCAAGGCGCGCGCGTAGTTTCGGGGGCAGGCGTATGGTCGTGGTCGCTGCCATGAGGTCACCTTCGATGCTTTCCGTGAGTTATAAATGTAGCACTTGAGTCAGCGCGGGGCAACGCGGCTGCCGCGGCGCTTCATTGACGACGGCGAGGCCCCAAAGAGGCGCACAAATGCACGGCGCATGCGCTCCGGATCGTTGAACCCGGAAGTTCGCGCCACCTCCTGAACCGAGCGCGCGCCGCTTTCCAGCATCGCCCGCGCGGCATCCGCCCGCACGCGCTCCACCGCCTTTGCGGGGGTGATGCCGGTCTCGGCGTGAAAGGCACGCGCAAAATGCCGCGGGCTCATGCAGGCGCGCGCCGCAAGCTGCTCCACGGTCAGCGGCGCCGGGAGTTGCGCGCGCATGAACTCCAGCAGCGCGCCGAAGCGTCCCTGCGGACGTTCCATCTCAAGCAGCGCCGAGAACTGCGACTGACCGCCCGGACGGCGGTGATAGACGACCATCTGCTGCGCCGTGCGGCGCGCGACCGTCTCGCCGAGATCCTCGCCAATCAGTGCGAGCGACAGATCGATTCCAGCCGTGACACCCGCCGAGGTCCATAAGTGGCCCTGCTGCACAAAGATCCGATCCGGGTCGAGGTGCACACGCGGAAAGAGCCGCCGGAACTCCTCACTGCAACTCCAGTGCGTGGTCGCCGTGCGGCCGTCGAGGAGTCCGGCCGCGGCCAGCAGGAAGGACCCCGAGCACACACTGGTGACACGCCGCGCGCGCGTCGCGCACGCCTGAATGAAGCGCCGGGTGCGCGGGCACTGCAGGGCCTCCCGAATGCCGTCACCACCTGCGACGACGAGCGTGTCCACCGCCGGCGGGCGCGCAAGTCCGCCCGCCATAAGCGCGGCCCCGGAGGAGCTGCCGATCGCTCCAGGCCGTGCGGCCATGATGTGCAACGCGTACGCGCCCGGTCGGATCCGGGTGGCGGTCTCGAAGGCGCAGATTGGCCCCGCGGCATCGAGGATCTGAAAGCCGGGGAAAATCAGAAAGGCGATGTGGCGTGTCATGGGATCTCGCGAGTCAGGCAGGTGGTGGCGTTAAACGAGGGAAAAGCGTCATTTCAGACATGATGATACCCGGAGCATGATTGACGCGGCCAATCCCCGATGGGTGCTTGCGGAGTAGCTGTTTATGAGTAGCGACTTTCCCGTCGTCTTCGCGCTGTATCCGCGCATCACCCAGCTGGATTTCACCGGCCCGCTGGAAGTTATGGCGCGCATGCCCGGGGCGTCGGTGGTGCTCGCGGCGTCGCAGGGCGGCACGCTCGTGGCAGATGGTGGGGTGAGCTTTGCCGGCGTGCGCTCGTTCGACGAGGTGAAGAGCTGCGCGCTCCTGTGCGTCCCGGGCGGCTTCGGCAGCTCCGTCGCCATGGAGGACCCGGTTTATCTTGCGGCGCTGCGGCGCCTCGCGTCACAGGCCCGCTACGTTACCTCGGTGTGTACCGGATCGCTCCTCCTCGGTGCGGCCGGGCTGCTGCGCGGCAAGCGGGCCGCCTGTCACTGGGCGTTTCGTGAGCTGCTGCCGCTGTTCGGCGCCATCCCGGATGCCGCGCGTGTGGTTCGCGACGGCAATACCATCCCCGGCGGCGGCGTCACCGCCGGCATCGACATGGCGCTCACAGTGGTGGCCGAAGTCGCAGGACAGGACGTCGCCGAGGCGGTCCAGCTCGCCATCGAATACGCGCCTGAGCCGCCGTTCCAGGCGGGTCGCCCGGAACTTGCCCCCGCACCAGTCCTCGCCGCGGTGCGCGGCCGTTTCGAGCGCCTGTGGCCCGAGCGCGTTGTGATCGCGCGCCGCGCGGCCGCGGCGCTCGTGGACGGAGCGTGCAAGCGAACGTAAGCGCGCGGGCACGCTGTCTGATAGGCTGTGGCGCCCATGAAGTGGCTCGTTGCCGCACTCGCTGTCGCCGTCATCCTGCTGCAATACCGGGTATGGATCTCCGCGGACGGTGTGCGCGAGCTTGCGCTACTTCAGCATGCGGTGACAGCGCAGCGCACCGAGAACGAGCAGCTCGCCGAGCGCAACCGGCAGCTCGCCGCCGAAGTGCGTGACCTCAAAACCGGCATGGACGCACTCGAAGAGCGTGCGCGGAGCGATTTGGGGATGATCGCGCGCAACGAGACCTTCTACCAGGTGGTTCCGGCACGCCCGGCAGATGCAAGCGGCAGTGCTGCGTCGACCCGCACCGCCGCGGCTCGCTGACCCTCACCTCAAACACCGGCTCCACGCGGATGCGTTACTGGCTCGTCATGCCGGCTGCGGGCTCAGGTGTGCGTTTTGGCGGCGACCTGCCCAAGCAATACGCGTCCCTTGCAGGAAGCACGGTGCTCGAGTGGGCGCTGGCGCCGTTTCTTGGCGATGAGCGCTGCGCACACCTGGTGGTGGCGCTGGCGGCGGACGATACGGCGTTTGAAAAGATCGCCGTGCGCCTGGGCGCCTCGGGCGCCGCGCGGCTCTCGACCGTTACCGGAGGTGCGCAGCGCAGCCAATCGGTGCGCAATGCCCTGGGCGCTCTTGCCCAGCGTGCCTCGGCTAACGACTGGGTGCTGGTGCACGATGCCGCCAGGCCCTGTCTCGCGGCTGACGATCTCGAGCGGCTATTGGCGGCCGCCGCCGCGCACCCGGTTGGAGGACTGCTCGCGGCGCCCGCGGCGGATACCCTCAAGCGCGCACACGGCGGCGCGGGCCCCGATCCGGTAGTTGCCGAAACCGTTGAGCGTGGCGGCTTGTGGCGGGCGCTCACGCCGCAGATGTTCCGCTACGGGAGGTTGTGCGCGGCCCTTGATGCGGCGCACGCGGCCGGGCGCTGGCCGACCGACGAGGCGCAGGCGCTCGAATGGGCGGGCGAGCACCCGTTACTCATCGAAGGTGCGGCGACCAATTTCAAGATCACGGCCAGGGCGGATCTGGCGCTGGCGGCGACCGTACTGAGGGCACGCGCGGGCGGTAAGCGCGAGGGAACTGCCATGAGAATGGGTTCAGGATTCGACGTGCACGCCTTTGCAGCCGGGGACTTCATCATGCTCGGGGGGGTGCGCGTCCCGCACTCGCACGGCGTGCGCGCGCACTCCGATGGCGACGTGGTGCTGCACGCGCTGTGTGATGCGCTGCTGGGGGCTGCGGGCCTGGGGGACATCGGCAAGCATTTCCGGGACAGCGATCCGCAGTGGCGGGGTGCCGACAGCGCCCGCTTCGTAGCCGCCGTGCTTGCCATGCTGCGCGCGCAACATCTCACGGTAGTGAACGTCGACATCACCGTCGTCGCGCAGGCGCCGCAGGTCGACCCGTTTCGCGCAGCGATGCGGCAACGGGTCGCGCAGCTACTTGGTGTCGGCGAGGCGTGTGTCAACATCAAGGCGACGACTACAGAGGGTCTGGGGTTCCTCGGGCGTGCGGAGGGTATTGCCGCACAGGCAGTCGCGCTGCTCGCCGACGAGCGGACGTGAGCCGCCTTGAACTGGGGGCGCGCGAGGCCGCGCTCGCGCCGCCGCGTGCGCACGGGGAGCCCGTCGCCGCCGGTCGGCTGCGCACACACCCTGAAGACTTCGTGGTCGAGGAGGATCTGGGTTTCGCGCCCGCGGGCTCAGGTCAGCACCTGCTGCTGAAGGTGCGCAAGCGCGACGCCAACACGCAGTGGGTTGCGCGCGAGCTGGCGAAGATCGCTGGCTGCCGGCCGTTCGAGGTGGGTTTTGCCGGGCTCAAGGATCGGCGCGCCGTCGCGGTGCAGTGGTTTTCGGTGCCGCAGCCACGCTCCGCGGTCGACTGGCTGGGGGTAAGCGCTCAGGACTTCGCGGTACTCGAGGCGCACGCTCACAACCGCAAGCTGCCGCGCGGCGCCCTGGCCGGCAACCGCTTCACCGTGCGCATTCGTGCCCCCGACGGTGATGGCGTGCCCCTGAGCGACGCCCTCACACCGCGCCTCGCAGAAATCGCTCGCCGCGGCGTCCCGAACTACTTCGGTCCGCAGCGCTTCGGCCGCGAGGGAGCGAACCTGCTGCGGGCCGGGCAGAGTCTGGGAAACCTGCGACGCGAGGAGCGGGGCTTTGTGCTCTCAGCCGCCCGCAGCGTGGTTTTCAACGCCGTGCTTGCTGAACGCGTTACCGATGGCAGCTGGGAGCAGTTGGTGGAGGGGGACCTCGCCAACCTCGACGGTCGTGGCAGCGTGTTCGTTGCGGACGCCGCCGATCCGACCCTCACGCAGCGCTGCGGGCGGCTGGAGATTCATCCCACCGGACCCATGTGGGGCGCGGGAACCCCAACGACCCTGGCGCGCGTACTGGAGCTTGAGACCCGGGTCGGTGCGCACTTCGCGCAGGAGAGCCGGCTGTGCGCGGCTGCGGGCATGGCCCAGGAGCGTCGCAGCCTGCGCCTCGCCGTGCGTGAGCTTGAATCGGAGCCGGAGCCGGACGCTTGCGTGTTGCGCTTCCGACTGGCGCGGGGCTCATTTGCGACGGCGGTGCTGCGGGAACTCATTGCAGATGCCCTGGTGACGAGCGAAGCCGTCGACTGACGGTCTACGTACCCGCGGTCATAGAGGTCCTCTGGAGAATTCTGACGGAAAGTGCACACATGCCATGCGGGCGTGCATGCAATTTCCGTCACATTTTCCCGGGATACACCACGCCTGTGCCCTGACCTGAGAGCGAGGTCTGCCGCTGCCGCCGCCGAGCTGACTACGGCGGTGACAGCAGTACGTATACGGCGCCGCTGCCGCCGTCCGCCTGCCGGGCAGACACGAAGGCCAGCACGGCGCCGGTGCGGCGCAGCACGGCGTTGACCGTGGCCTTGAGCACCGGGCCACGCGGACCCGAGCGCAGCCCCTTGCCATGGACGACGCGCACGCATTGCACGTGCTGTTCGAGTGCGCGAATGAGGAAGAGCTTCAGGTCTTCCTTGGCTTCGATAACCGTGAGGCCGTGCAGGTCGATCTCACGCTCTACGCGATACTCGCCACGGCGCAGCTTGCGCAGCACGGTGGAGTGCACCTGCGGGCGATGGAACGCCAGCTCCTCGCCGCCGAGTGCCGCCGGGTCCGCAGCTGCCGCTTCCAGACTTTCCCGCAGCACCGCCGCACGGTCGGCCCGGGTGAAACGCGCCCTCGGGCGCGCGGCGCGAGGGCGCGGCGGGGCCGCAGCGGGTGGCAGGGGCCTCACCCCCCGCACCGCTTCCCGGAACAGACGCGCCTCCGCAGATTCCTCGTCCGGGTTCTTATCGTCAGGTAGGGCAGTCACGCTTCGCTCCGCCGTCAGTCCTTTCTCAAGTATAGTCACGCGCACTTTTTGCGCACCCGAACGCAATCGCTAGTGAAGATCCTGGTCAGTAACGACGACGGCTTTCGCGCCGAAGGCATCCGCCGCCTGCGCGAGGCGCTCATGACGCTCGCCGAGGTGACGGTGGTCGCGCCGGACCGCAACAAGAGCGGCGCGAGCAACTCCCTCACCCTCGACGTGCCGCTGCGCGTGTTCGAATCCGAGCCGGGCGTGTATTTCGTGCCAGGAACTCCCACCGACTGTGTCCATCTGGCGATCACCGGCCTGTTCGACTTCGAGCACGACATGGTGGTCTCCGGCGTGAATGACGGGCCGAATCTCGGTGATGACGTCCTTTATTCCGGCACGGTGGCCGCCGCCGTCGAGGGGCGATTCCTCGGGCTGCCGACCATCGCGGTCTCGCTGTGCACCGCAGGAGCCGCAGGGGGCGGCCATTTCGACACCGGTGCGGAAGTGGCACGTGTGCTCGTTGCGCAGCTGCTGAAGAAGCCGTTGCAGGCGGCGCTGATACTGAACGTCAACGTCCCCGACGTGCCGTTCCCGGAGCTGCGGGGCTTTCGCGTGAGCCGCCTGGGCTACCGCCACCGCTCCGAGCCGGTGGTACGCGCCCAGGATCCGCGCGGCCGCCCCGTGTATTGGGTGGGTGCCGCCGGAGCGGAAGAGGATGCGGGTCCCGGGACCGATTTCGCGACCGTTGCGCAGGGCTATGTTTCGGTGACACCCCTGCAGGTGGACCTCACGCGTCACGCCGCGCTGCCGGAGTTGCGCACGTGGCTGGAGGGCATCGGTGTCTGACGTGCGCCTCTCGGGTATTGGTATGACCTCGGCGCGCACGCGCGACCGCCTCGTGCAGCGGCTGCGCGAGCAGGGCGTTGCCAATCCAGCGGTACTCGATCGGGTGCGTAACGTCCCGCGGCATATTTTTGTGGACGAGGCGCTCGGCAGCCGCGCCTACGAGGACACCGCGTTGCCGATCGGATTTGGCCAGACCATCTCGCAGCCCTACATCGTGGCGCGCATGACAGAGGCGCTCCTCGAGTCGGGCGCGAATGACAACGTACTGGAGGTCGGTACCGGATGCGGCTACCAGACGGCGATACTGGCGCCGCTGGTTGCGCGCCTGCAGACCATCGAGCGTATCGGACCGCTGCTGGCGCGCGCGCGCCTGCGCCTGAAGGAGCTGGGGATCCGCAATGTGCGCTTCCGTCATGGCGACGGCACGCTCGGCTGGAAGACGCACGCGCCGTTCGACGCGATCCTGGTCGCCGCGGCGCCGCTCACGGTGCCCGAGGCGCTGATCAAACAGCTGAAAGTGGGCGGGCGCCTGCTGGTGCCGATCGGCCCCGAGGGCCAGCAGGAACTGGTCAGGTTTACGCGACGCGAGCAGCGCGTGGAGCGCGAATCATTGGGCAACGTCGCCTTCGTGCCATTGCTCGGCGGGACTGTCTGAATAAACTTTAACTAGTATCTGTAACACATTGATTTATATGTATGTAAATACAGATATTTCCAGCTAAAAACGCGATCAGGCCGAAAATCGCGGCAAAACAAGGCTCGAACGCCCGCCTGCAGGTGGCCGCAGGCAGCCAGCGGATGCGCAGAAATCACTGATGGGGGAATAAGTTGCGCGGGCTTCTGCGACGCGTTTAAGATGCTCGCCCCTGTCTCCTAACGACGACAGGCAAACGGAGGGTAATCGCCAGAAGACACAGGGAGGAGGGGAGTCGCAGAAAAAAGCAATAACTCGAGACAAGAACAAGAAAAGAACAGTGCAATTGTTCGAGTCTGTCAGCTTCGAATGATTGTTTGGTTGGTTGACCCTCCCCTTGTGTCTTCTGCCGATCATCCTCGCGCCGCCGGGCGCTAACGCAGAAACAGCGCCGCGGCGACCTGCCGCTCCTCCTCGACCAGTACGTTGAAAGTGCGGCATGCAGCTCCGAGCTGCATGACCTCGAGCCCCACACGCCGCTGCGCAAACGCAGCGCGCACTGCAGGCGCGGCGAAGCGCTGCGTGGCGCCGCTGCTCAGCAGAACCAACTCCGGTGAGAGCGCGAAGATCGCCTCCAGGTGCGCGGCGGTGAGTTCGTCGAAGCTCGCCGGCTCCCAGTCTGTGATCAGTCGGTCCGCGGTGACGATGCAGCTGCGGTCCACGCGCTGCTCGCCGATGCGGATTTCGGTCGCCGAATAACCACGGATCAGGTAGGCGTGCGAGCCCGGTTCGAGGGTGAACTTCACGGGGCGTTACGATACCGCCCGTGCGCGAGATCGTCATTGTCATCGCCGACCTGTATTTGCCGCCTGACGCCGCGGAGGCGGCGAGTGCGGCGGGCGGCTTTCCCGGAATCCCGGGAATCGAGTACGCGGGCCGCTTCGGAGAGCGCACGCAGTTTGCAGGCGGCTGGCGCGAGTGGCTCGCCGGCTCGCTGGGGCGTGCAGACCTGGCCGGCGTTGCGCCGGCGTGCGTGGCCGCAGCCGCGGCCGACCCCGCACCGGCGGCGCGCGGCAATGTCACGACCTGGATCGCGACAGCCGTGGCGCTCAGCGCGGGTCTGACGCGCGTGCACCTTGATCACCGCGGTATCCTGCGCCTGTCGCACGCGGAGCAGACCCTGCTGGCCGCCGATTTTTCACGCGTGTTCGGCACGTCCGGCTACGAGCTCGTACCCCTGAAGTGCGGCGATTTTCTGCTTGCGACTCCCGGCATTGCGGCGGTTGCCATCACCGAGCCCGCCCGCTGCGCCGGAGGCGATGTGGCGCAGGCCCTGCCGCAGGGAACGGCGGCGGGTCCGCTGCGACGCCTGCTGTCGGAAATCGAGATGTGGCTGCACGGGCAGGCGCTCAACGACGCGCGCCGCGCGCGGGGCGTGCCGCCGGTCACGGCGCTGTGGCTGTGGGGCGCCGCGGGGCGCGCGGCACAGCCCGAGGTGCGCCCCGCACGCGAGGTGCAGCTGGCGTTCGGCTGTGACCCTTACCTTGACGGTCTGTGGCATCTTCAGGGGAGCACCTGCCGGGCGTTGCCGCAGGATCTGGCTGCGGCGCTTAGCCGTGACGAGGCGCAGCGCGTGGTACTGGTGATGGAGGCGGGAGGAGAGTTGCAGGGTGGGTTGCAGGGCATCGACACACGCTTTGTGTCCCCGGCGTTGCGGGCGCTGCGCGGCGGTGAGCTTACGCGCGTGACGCTCATGGTCAACGACACGCGTGTGAGCGTACGGCGCGCCAGCGGTTTGCGGCTCTGGCGGCGTCCGCGCGCGGGACTGGGCGCGTTCGCATGAGCCTGCGGGTGGTGCGGCGCGCACCCGCTGCCGCCGTGGCGCTCGGCGCTGACCTGCACCCGGTGCTCGGGCGTGTATACGCGGCGCGCGGCGTGCGCTGCACCGCCGACCTTGATACCTCGCTCGAGCGGCTGCTGCCGGTGGGCACGCTCGAGGGCATCACCGCCGCGGTCGATCTGCTGCTGCGGCACCGCGCGGGGGGCAGCGTTCTGGTGATCGGGGACTTTGACGCCGACGGCGCGACCGCCAGCGCGCTCATGGTGCGGGCCCTGAGGAGTTTCGGCTTCGCGCACGTGGATTTCCTGGTGCCGAACCGCTTCCACTTCGGTTATGGCCTAACGCCCGAGATCGTGGCGCTGGCGGCGACCCGCAAACCGACATTGCTGGTGACGGTGGACAACGGCATCTCCAGCAACGCCGGGGTGGCCGCGGCGCGCGCCCTGGGGATGGACGTGCTCATCACCGATCACCATCTGCCGGGTGCGCAACTCCCCGACGCCAACGTGATCGTCAACCCCAACCTTGGTGGCAGCAGCTTCGGCAGCCGCGCGCTCGCAGGCGTCGGGGTTGCGTTCTATGTCATGGCGGCGCTGGGCCGGCGGCTCGCGGAGGCGGGGCTGGCAGCAGCGCTGCCAAGTGTGGCGCAACTGCTGGATCTGGTCGCACTGGGGACCATCGCCGACGTGGTACCGCTCGATGCCAACAACCGCGTGCTGGTGGCGCAGGGCCTGAAGCGCATTCGCGCCGGCCGCTGCGTGGCGGGCATTCGCGCGCTGCTGGACATCGCCGGCCGCCCGCTGCCGGACCTCACCGCGGCGGATCTCGCCTTCGGCGTGGCTCCCCGCCTGAATGCGGCCGGCCGCATCGATGATATGACCATCGGTATCCAGTGCCTGCTCGCCGACGATGCGGCCACGGCGCAGGAGCTGGCGGCGCGCCTCGATGAACTGAACCAGGAGCGGCGTACGATTGAAGCGAAGATGCAGCAGGAAGCACTCACCGCGGTACGCGGGCTCGCCGATCCGGCTCCCGGCGGCCCGCACCGCAACGGCGTGTGTCTGTTCGATTCCGGCTGGCACCAGGGCGTCGTGGGCCTGGTGGCTAGCCGTGTTAAGGAGCGCCTGCGGCGCCCGGTGATCGCCTTCGCGTGCGCCGACGAGGCGACCCTGCGCGGTTCGGCGCGCTCGGTCGCCGGCATCCACATCCGTGACGTGCTCGACGGCATCGCGGCACGACACCCCGATCTCATCAGCCGCTTCGGCGGGCACGCCATGGCGGCGGGGCTCACGCTCGAGCGCGACAAGCTCGATCGCTTCGCGCGTGCCTTCGACGAGGAGGTCACACGCTGGATGGCGCAGGCACCACCGGCGGACGTAGTGGAGACCGACGGGGAGCTCCTGCCTGCGGAGATCGCACTCGACACGGCGCAGGCGCTGCGCGCGGGGGGACCCTGGGGTCAGGCCTTCCCCGAGCCGAGCTTCGACGGTGTCTTCAGCATCCGCGACGCCCGCGTCATCGGCGATCGGCACATGAAGATGTGGGTCGAGGTGCCAAAGAGCGGCCGCTCCTTCGATGCCATCGCCTTCAACCACCTCGAGGCGGGTGCTGATTTCGAGCCACCGGCGGGACTGCAGCAACTCGTGTACCGGCTCGAAGTCAACGAGTACCAGGGCGAGCGGCGCCTGCAGCTGCTCGTCGAGCACCTGCTGCCGCTGGCTCGCTAAGGTTCACGGGGCGGTGCTAGCATCGCAAGCGTATCGCGGCCGCAACTTAGGGAAGCTTATGGAAGTCAATCTGCTCAAGCGCCAGCTCAAGGACCTCGGTGAGCGCGTCGCCGCGCTTCGGGGGTTTCTTTGAGTACGATCGCAAGCAGGAGCGACTGGAGGAGGTTGCCCGCGAGCTGGAGGATCCCGCCGTGTGGACCAATCCCACGCGTGCGCAGGAACTGGGGCGCGAACGCGCGCGGCTGACGGGCGACGTCGGCGAGATCGATCGCACGGCTAAGGGAATCGGCGACGCCGCGGAGCTCCTGGAACTCGCCGAGGCCGAGGGTGATGAAGGCATGGCGCGCGACATCGAGCGCGACGCCCAGCGTCTGGAAGTGGACGTGCGGCACCTGGAGCTCAAGCGCATGTTCCGCGGCGAGATGGATTCGCACAGCGCGTTTCTGGACATCCAGGCGGGCGCGGGCGGTACCGAGGCACAGGACTGGGCGCAGATGCTGCTGCGCATGTACCTGCGCTGGGGCGCGGCGCGCGGCTTTGCCTGCGAAGTCATCGATTCGAATCCGGGCGAAGTGGCCGGGATCAAGAGCGCCAGTGTGGAAGTGACGGGCGAGTATGCCTATGGGTGGCTGCGGACCGAGACCGGCGTGCATCGCCTGGTGCGCAAGTCGCCGTTCGATTCGGGTAACCGACGGCACACCTCATTCGCTTCAGTGTTCGTGTCCCCGGAGGTCGATGACGACATCCAGATCGAAATCAACCCCGCGGACTTGAGGGTGGACGTGTACCGCTCCTCGGGCGCCGGCGGCCAGCACGTCAACAAGACCGAGTCGGCGGTGCGCATCACGCACCTGCCCAGCGGCATCGTGGTTGCCTGTCAGAACGAGCGCAGCCAGCACAAGAACCGCTCGACCGCCATGAAAATGCTCAAGGCGAAGCTCTACGAGCTGGAAGTGAACAAGCGCAACGCGGCCGCGAGGGTGCTGGAGGACTCCAAGTCCGACGTAAGCTGGGGCAACCAGATCCGCTCCTACGTCCTCGACCAGTCACGCATCAAGGACCTGCGCACCGGAGTGGAAGTGGGCAACACGACCGCAGTGCTTGATGGGGCACTGGATCAGTTTATGGAGGCATCGCTCAAGGCGGGCGTATAGAGACATGACCAAAGGCAAAGACAGCGTCCCCCCAGGCGGCGGCGATGATGGCGGCGACGAGAACAAGCTGATCGCGGAGCGGCGCGCGAAGCTCGGCGCGCTGCGCGCGCAGGGCGCGGCGTTTCCTAACGACTTCCGTCGCGACGCGCTCGCCGGGCAGCTGCACGATTCCTTCGGCGAGCGCACGGGCGAGTGGTTCGAGGCCAACCCGACGCGCGTGAAGGTCGGCGGGCGGCTGATGTTCAAGCGTGTCATGGGCAAGGCGAGCTTCGCCAAGATCGCCGACCGGACCGGACAGATCCAGCTGTTCCTGCAGCAGGAGTCGCTCGGGGCGGCCTACGAAGCCTTCAAGGGCTGGGACGTGGGCGACATCGTGGGCGCGAGCGGCGTGCTGTTTCGTACCAAAACCGGCGAGCTGTCGGTGCGCGCGGACGCACTGCGCCTGCTGGTGAAGTCGCTGCGGCCGCTGCCGGACAAGTGGCACGGGCTTGCCGACACCGAGACGCGTTACCGGCAGCGCTACGTCGACCTGATCGTGAGCGAGCCGAGCCGCAACGTGTTCCGCGCACGCACCCGCATCGTGCGCTACCTGCGCGATTTCCTCGACGCGCTCGACTTCCTGGAGGTCGAGACGCCGATGATGCAGCCGATTCCGGGAGGGGCGACCGCGCGCCCGTTCAAAACGCACCACAACGCGCTCGACCTCGAAATGTATCTGCGCATCGCGCCGGAGCTGTACCTGAAGCGCCTGGTGGTCGGCGGCATCGAGCGCGTCTACGAAATCAACCGCAACTTCCGTAACGAAGGCCTGTCCACGCAGCACAACCCCGAATTCACCATGCTCGAGCTGTACCTGGCGTACGCCGATTACCGTGACCTCATGGACTGGATCGAGAAGGCGATCCGCGGACTGGCGGATACACTAAACGGCAAGCAGCAGCTCACCTATCAGGGGCGCGCCTACGACCTGTCGAAGCCGTTTCGTCGCCTGACCGTCGAGCAGGCAATCATCGCGCACAATCCCGGTATCGATCCCCTGTCGCTGCGTGATCTGACCTACCTGCGCAAGCGCTGCGGGCAGCTTGACATCAAGGTCCACCCGCACGATGGCCCCGGCAAGCTGCAGATCGAGCTGTTCGAGAAGACCGCCGAGAGCGCGCTCATCGATCCCACCTTCGTGTACGCGTACCCGGCGGAAGTGTCGCCGCTGTCGCGTCCCAACGATGCCGATGCGTTTCTTGCCGATCGCTTCGAGTTTTTCATCGCCGGCCGCGAGATTGCCAACGGCTTTTCCGAGCTCAACGATCCGGAGGACCAGGCGGAGCGCTTCCGTGCGCAAGTGGCACGCAAGGACAAGGGCGACGAGGAGGCGATGTTTTACGACGCCGACTACGTGCGCGCGCTCGAGTACGGCATGCCGCCCACCGCCGGACTCGGCGTCGGCATCGACAGGCTGGTGATGTTCTTCACCGACTCGCCCTCGATTCGCGACGTGATCCTGTTTCCCCACATGCGACCGGAGGCCGGCTGAGGATGCAGCAGGCGCCCGCCGGCAGCGCGCCGATCGGCGTGTTCGATTCGGGCGTCGGCGGACTCACCGTATTGCGGGCGCTGTGCGCACAGTTGCCGGGCGAGTCCTTCGTGTATCTGGGCGACACCGCGCGCCTGCCGTATGGCACCAAGAGCGCGGCCACCGTGACCCGCTACTCCCTCAAGGCGGCCGAGGCGCTGGCCGAATACGGTGTCAAGTGCCTGGTGATCGCCTGCAACACGGTGTCGGCGTTCGCACTGCCGGCGATCCGCGAGCGCCTGGGCGCGGTGCCGGTCGTCGGCGTTATCGAGGCGGGCGCCGAGGCGGCCTGCAGCGCCTCCAGGTCCGGGCACATCGCCGTCATCGCCACCGAAGGCACCGTGCGGCGTGGCGCCTACCAGGCGGCGATCCTCAAGCTGCGCAGCCACGCGCGCGTCAGCGCGCAACCGGCGGCGCTGTTCGTGGCGCTGGCCGAGGAGGGTGTGTGCAGCGGGCCGATCGCGGAGAGCATCGCGCGTCACTACCTCGCGCCGCTGTTTCGGGAGGATCTGCCGGGTGGGCCGCCGGATACGCTGGTGCTGGGTTGCACGCACTTCCCGATGCTGGCAGGCGCGATCGGCGCGGTGCTGACACCGCAGGTGGCAATTGTGGACTCGGCCACTACGACCGCCGCACAGGTGCACTCGCTGCTGCAGGCCGCTGGGCTGCTGAGGCCCACCGGCACGGTAACGGACACAAGCACCGGCGCCGCCGCGGCCGCCGTGCGCTTCCTCGCCACCGATGACGCCGGGCGTTTCGCGCGCGTCGGCAGCCGCTTTCTGCAACGTCAGATCTCTTCCGGAGAAGTCGAGCTCGTCGATCTGTAGAGGGCCCGGTACGGGCGACCGGCGCCTATTGCGGCAACGGGTAAGGCAGTGGCAGCGCGTCGGCTTCCACCGCTGTTGGAACCGGGGAAGCGTGCGCGTGCTCCGCGTTCGCATTCTCCGCGGCGGTGAGCGGCGCCACGGCCAGGAACTCACAGCGGCCGTCCGCCAGCGACACTGCCTGCACCACCCGCAGGCTGCGGCCGTCGGGCAGGGCGCCGGTGTCCCCGGCGTTGAGCGCCTGTGGTGCGCGCGTCACGAAGCGCTGCATGCGCCGTTTGACCCGTCCACGGTAGTGCGCGCGCGCGACCACCTCCTGGCCGGTGTAGCAGCCTTTGTCGAAGGCGATCGCACCCAGCACATCGAGATTGAGCATTTGCGCGACGAACTCCCCTGAGGTCGCGGTGTACACCTGGGGCAACCCCGCCGCGATTTGCAGGCGCTGCCAGGACTGCGGCTCGATGGGCATGCACCCAGCCGGCAGCGGCGCCGGGGTGCCGACGGGTGTGACCACGAGCCAGCGTGCCGGAGTTTCACCGACGCAGACGACACGAGTTTCCGCGGTGCGCGTGACGGCACCGGGGTTTGTCGGCAGTGCGTGCGCGGCTGGCGCCGTGGAGTGCAACGCAGACACGGCCGGGGTTATGCGCCATTCAGCGGATTCGTCCGCGAGTCTGACTTTCGCGCGCAGGATGAATTTCGAGAGGCGGCTTGCGAGTGACGCGACCAGTTCGCGCGGCAGAATCATGAGCAGGTCGTCGTCGGCGAGGTGCACGAGCCGCAGCAGCGCGAGCACACGCCCCTGCGGGTTGTGGTAACCGGCCAGCAGCGATACTTCCGGTCCAAGCCGCGATACGTCGTTCGAAAGCTGGCCCTGGAGGAACTGCACGACGTCCGTGCCGCGCGCCCGCAATACACCCAGGGAGTCAGGGGCGGCCGGATTCGGTTCTGCGTGCATGGAGTTCAAGCTCAGGACGGTGAATTCTGGCAGACTAAATGGATATGCCGCCGCCGCATCGCAAGAGCCCGACGACACTTAAGTCAATCCCGAACACGGACCCCGCCTTCGCAGCGCCGGACGCAGCGCCCGACGCCGCAGCCACCGTCCAAGCCGCGGGCGCGGGCGCGCCGCCGCTGGAGATCGGTGGCTTCGCGGGACCGGAGCCCACGCGCTTTGGCGACTGGGAAAAGAACGGCCGCTGCATCGATTTTTAGTCTATGCCAACGCGACCCCTATCGCCGCACCTGTCCGTGTACAAGTTCAGGTACACCATGGTGACTTCGATTCTCAACCGCTTCACGGGCATGGGGCTGTCGGTGGGCCTGTTGCTGCTCGTGTACTGGCTGACGGCGGTCGCGGCCGGCCCGCAGGCGCAGATGCGTGCCGGGCGAATCCTGTCGCTGCCGGTCGTGAAGCTTCTGTACGTGGCCCTGGTCATCGCCTTCAGCTTTCACCTCATCGCCGGCATCCGCCATCTCATCTGGGACACCGGCCGGGGACTCGAGCGCGCGCAGGCACGCCGGAGCGCCTGGCTGGTCGGCGTCGCGAGTGTTGCGCTGATGCTCGTCATCATCTACTGCGCATGGCTCAGCCGGGGGCACGCGCGATGAGTCTGCGCAGTCCCTTGGGTCAGGTGCTCGGTGCCGGCTCCGCGAAGCACGGCGTGCATCACTGGTGGATGCAGCGCCTGACCTCGGTGGCGCTCGTGCCGTTGTCGATCTGGTTCCTGGTGTCGCTGCTGTCGCTGCCGTCGTTCGATCATTGGGTCGTGAGCGCATGGATGGCACAGAGTTCCAGCGCGCTGCTCTTGATCCTCTTGGTGCTGGTCGCCGCGTGGCACTCGCAGCTTGGCCTGCAGGTCGTCATCGAGGACTACGTGCATGCGGCCGGGGCCAAGACCGTAACCCTGGTTGCGATCACTTTCGCGCACGTGCTGATCGGCTCCGCCGGTGTGTTGGCGGTACTGCGGGTGGCTGTGCGGGGCGCTGCCCCATGAGTGCCTACGAGTTCATCGACCACAGTTACGATGTGCTCGTGGTCGGCGCGGGCGGCGCGGGTCTGCGCGCCACGCTCGGGCTTGCGGAAAGCGGGTTGTCCACCGCCTGCATCTCCAAGCTTTTCCCGACGCGCAGCCACACGGTGGCGGCGCAAGGCGGCATCAGCGCGGCGCTGGGCAACATGGGCGAGGACGACTGGCGCTGGCACATGTACGACACCGTCAAGGGCTCGGACTGGCTCGGCGACCAGGACGCGATCGAACTCATGTGCAAGGAAGCCCCCGCAGCGGTCATCGAGCTCGAGCACTACGGCGTTCCGTTCTCGCGCACCGAAGCCGGGCGTATCTACCAGCGCCCCTTTGGCGGCATGACCACGCACTTCGGCAAGGGCATCGCGCAGCGCACCTGCGCCGCGGCGGACCGTACCGGGCATGCGATGCTGCACACGCTCTACCAGCAGTCGATCCGTCACGCGGCGACCTTTTTTGTCGAGTTTTTCGCGATCGATCTCATCATGCAGGACGGGGCGTGCCGCGGGGTGGTGGCGCTGGACCTGACCGAGGGCACGCTGCATCGCTTCCGCGCCCACATGACGATCCTCGCCACCGGGGGCTACGGCCGCACCTATTTCTCATGCACCTCGGCGCATTCGTGCACCGGCGATGGCAACGCCATGGTGCTGCGTGCGGGGCTGCCGCTGCAGGACATGGAGTTCGTGCAGTTCCACCCGACCGGTATCTACGGCGCCGGCTGCCTGATTACCGAGGGCGCGCGCGGCGAGGGAGGCTATCTCACCAACTCGCGCGGCGAGCGCTTCATGGAGCGTTACGCGCCGAACGCCAAGGACCTCGCCTCCCGCGATGTGGTCAGCCGCGCGATGACCGTGGAGGTCCGCGAGGGCCGCGGCGTCGGCGCCGAGCACGACCATATCGATCTGCACCTGGAGCACCTCGGGGCCGCCGTCATTCACGAGCGCCTGCCCGGCATCGCAGAGACCGCGCGCATATTCGCCGGTGTCGACGTCACCCGCGAGCCGATACCGGTGCAGCCCACGGTGCACTACAACATGGGAGGAATTCCCTGTAATTATCACGGCGAGGTGGTGCGGCCGAAGGACGGCAATCCCGACAGTGTGGTCGCGGGTCTCATGGCGATCGGCGAGGCCGCCTGCGTCTCGGTGCACGGCGCCAACCGCTTAGGCAGCAATTCGCTGCTGGATCTGGTTATTTTCGGCCGCGAGGCGGCGCGGCGCTGCGCGCAGATCGTCGCCCCCGGCGGCGCTCAGCAGCCGCTGGCCGCGGATGCCGGGGCGCCGGCGCTCGAGCGCCTCGATCGGCTGCGCAATGCCAACGGCACGCGCGGCACCGCGGCGATCCGCCTGGAGATGCAGAAGACCATGCAGCTGGATGCGGCCGTGTTTCGCACTGGCGAGACCCTCGCTCAGGGCATCGGGAAAGTGGCGCAGACCTTCGAGTCCTTCGCCGACGTGCGCATCGCCGATCGCTCGCTCATCTGGAACACCGATCTCATCGAGACGCTGGAGCTGGAGAACCTGCTGCTGCAGGCGACCGCCACCATTCATTCAGCGGCCAACCGCACCGAGAGCCGCGGCGCGCACGCGCGCGAGGACTTTCCACAGCGCGATGACGTGAACTGGATGAAGCACACGCTGGTGTGGGTCGAGAACCCGCGGCAGACGCACTTCGATTACCGCCCCGTGCACCTCAACACCATGACGGGCGACGTCGAGTCGATCCCACCCAAGGCACGGACCTACTGATGGCCGAATTCCGCCTGCCCGTGAACTCCCGCCCGGTCAAGGGTGTTACCCACCGCGCTGCGGCAGATGCCACCCAGGTGCGCGCCCTGCGCATCTACCGCTTCAACCCCGATTCGGGCGAGAAGCCGCGTCTGGACACCTTCGAGCTCGATACCGGGAGCTGTGGGCCGATGGTGCTCGACGCCCTGATCCAGATCAAAGCCGCCACGGATTCCACCCTGACGTTTCGACGCTCCTGCCGCGAGGGTATCTGCGGTTCGTGCGCGATGAACATCAATGGCGTCAATCGCCTCGCGTGCACGACGCCGATGCAGGATTTGCAGGGCGAGATCCGCATCTATCCCTTGCCGCATATGCCGGTGGTGAAGGACCTGGTGCCGGATCTGACGCACTTCTATGCGCAGTACGCCGCGGTGAAACCCTGGCTGCAGTCGCGCACGCCCGCGCCCCCGGATCGCGAGCGCCTGCAGTCCAAGGAAGAGCAGGAGAAGATCGACCGTCCGGCGGCGTGCATCCTGTGCGCGTGCTGTTCGACGGCGTGCCCGAGTTACTGGTGGAACAGCGACCGCTTCCTCGGTCCGGCGGCACTGCTGGCCGCCTATCGGTGGATTATCGACAGCCGGGATGAGGCGACCGGCGAGCGGCTCGATGAGCTTGAGGACCCCTTCCGGCTCTACCGCTGCCACACCATCATGAACTGCACCGACGCGTGCCCGAAAGACCTGAACCCCGCGCGCGCGATCGCGGAGATCAAGAAGATGCTGGTGGAGCGTCAGGGTTGAAAGCATCCGACCCTGAGGCGCGGCGGTTGTTGTGGCGATGCCGGCGGGGGATGAAGGAACTCGACCTGGTCCTGGACCGCTTTGCGCGCGGCACCCTGCCCATGGCGTCGCAGGCGGAGCGCGGGGTGCTTGCGGAACTGCTGGAGCTGCCGGATCCGGTGCTGGCCGGATACCTGTTGGGGGGGGTGGCGCCAGGTGGGGCGCAATTGGCCGCCCTGGTGGCCCGTATCCGGACTTATGTCGATTGAAAGGCGCCGGGGCGGTATTCTGCCCGTCCTTCCTTCGCCCTGAAGCCCCACCCGTGCTGAACTTTCCCCAAAGGACGCAGTCTATCCAGCGCACGGCGCGGTGGCCTTCTGCCGGGGAGTAGAGGGCGCTTATGGGCGCCGACGTAAGTGATCTGAGTCTGGTTCGTCGCGTGCAACGCGGCGACAAGGGGGCGTTCGATGCGCTGGTGCTCAAGTACCAGCACAAACTCGTCAAGCTGGTCATGCGCTACGTGCGTAACCCGGCGGAGGCTGAGGACATTGCCCAGGAAGCCTTCATCAAGGCCTATCGGGCGCTGCCGCAGTTTCGCGGCGACAGCGCTTTTTATACCTGGCTTTATCGCATAGCCATCAACACCGCCAAGAACGCCGTGGTTTCCCGTGACCGCAGTCCTATCGAATACAACCTCGACCGCAGCAGCGATGAGTCTTATGACATGCAAGGCCGAATGAAGGATTCCGAGACCCCGGAGGGTCTGGTGCTGACCGACGAGATCCGCTCGATCGTCAACGGCGCCATCGACGCATTGCCCGAGGACCTGCGCACGGCGATCGTGCTGCGCGAGCTCGAGGGCCTGTCTTACGAGGAAATCGCCGCCACCATGGATTGTCCTGTTGGCACGGTGCGTTCGCGGATTTTCCGTGCCCGCGAGGCGATCGACCTGCGCCTGCGCGAGGTGTTCGAAGGCGGCCTGGGCCGCGCCGAGGAGCTGGGATGAACGAGGAACTCGAGAGTCAGTTATCGGCGATGTTCGACGACGAGCTGTCGGCCGCGGAGTGCGAATTGCTGGCGCGCCGCCTGTCGCGCGATGAGCAATTGAAGGCCCGCTGGGGGCGCTACGCGGTGATCGGCGCGACCATTCGCGCTGAGCGCGGCGTGCGTTTGCACGCGGCGCTGGCTCGGAAAGTCAACACCGCCATCCTCGCCGAACCGGCGCTGGGAGTGAGCGGCGCGCCGCAGCGTGCGCTGCGTTCCGGGCTGCGCTGGCGGCAGGCGGTGGCGGGCCTCGCAGTCGCGGCCGGTGTCGCCGCGGTGTCGGTCTTCTGGTTGCGGGCTGAGGCGCCGCTTGCCGTGGCACCCCTGACCGCGCAGCTGGCGCTGCCAGTGCAGGCGTTTGGCACGACGCAGACTGCGGGCACCACCGTACCTGCGCGGGCAGACAGCTATGTGCTGCCGCGCGCGCCGGCGTCGCGGCCCGTGGTTGTGCCGGTCACCGAGCTGGCGAACTATGTCGTGGCGCACAGCATGGTTTCCTCACCCGTTGCGCGCCGTAATCTCCTGTCGGCGTTCATGACAAGCGACCCGGGCGCCGCCGGCACCGAGGAGCCGCTGGAAGTTGCCACGAGCAATGCGCAGTAGCGAGAAGCTAGCCGTCGCGGCTCTCGCCTGGGCGCTCACCGGCGCCGCGCTCGCGGATCCGCCCGCACAGAAAGTCGTGCCGGAAGCCGCCGCACATCCGCAGAAGACATCGCCTCTGGACACGCCTGCGCATTGGCTCGAGCGCATGAACCAGGCGCTCACGACGCGCAACTACGACGGCACGTTCTCGCACTGGCAGGGCGGCCGTGTAGAGATGCTGCGCATTATTCACCGCGTTCAGGATGGCACCGTGTCCGAGCGGCTGGCTTCCCTCGACGGCTCGGGGCGCGAGTTCATTCGCACCGGGGCGAGTCTTGCCTGCTATCTGCCGGACAAGCGCACCGTGGTGGTGGAGCAACGGCCGCAACAGGAATCCCTGGTGGGCTTTCCGGCGCTGACTGACACCGCCACCAGCTTTTACGACATCCGCGAAGTCGCGCGCATGCGCCTCAACCGCCGCGACACGCATGTCATTACGGTTGCGCCGCGGGATGAGTACCGCTATGGCTACCGGCTATGGATAGATGACTCCACGGCCATGCCGCTCAAAACGCAGCTGTGCGACGCCCACGGACACGTCATCGAACAGGTCGTGTTCGCGAGTCTGACACTCAGTCCCCACATACCGGACTCCGCATTCAAGCCCGACGTGTCGACCGAGGGCTACCAATGGCTACGCAACGGCACCGGGCCGCGCGCCGCGGCCGCCGCCGCTCCGGCGTGGTATGCGCTGCGCTTGCCCCCGGGCTTCAGGATGACGGTGCGCTCGGCCCAGAGGCTGCCCGGGGCGCCCGGACCGGTGGATCACCTGGTGTTCACCGACGGCGTCGCATCGGTGTCGGTGTTCGTCGAACAGCAGTCGCGCCCGGTCACTGAACAGGGGGCCGTGGCCGAGTGGTCCACCGTGGGCTCCTCGTCCGCATTCTCGACGGTCGTGGATGGCCACAAGGTCACTGCGGTCGGCGAGGTCCCGCCGGACACCGTGCGCTTCATTGCCACCCAGGTGAAGGCGCAGGACACCGATCCCGCGGCGCTGCGGCGGCGCTGAGGTGGCGGGCGCGGCGGCGCGGCTGACGGTCCTGCACCGTCGCGATTGCGAGCTGTGCGAAGAGATGCTCACGGCGCTTGCGCGCCTGCAGAGCACCTGCCGGCTGCCGCCCATCGAGGTCGTGGACGTGGACGCCGATCCGCAACTCAGACGCCGGCACGGGTTCGACGTACCGGTGCTGCTGCTGGACGGGACGGTGGTTTGCCGTCATCGGCTCGACGAAAGTGAGTTGCGCCGGCTGTTGCGCCACTCTCCGGTCGCTTAAAGCGGAAACTTCCCTATAATTCGCCCGCCGCTTGATTCCTGGCGCGGCAAACACGCGACAGGTCCTTAAGCGGTTCATGCGGCTCATACGTAACTTTTCCATTATCGCGCACGTCGACCACGGCAAATCGACCCTCGCCGACCGGCTGATCCAGCTGTGTGGCGGCCTTGCCGACCGCGAAATGCAGGCGCAGGTGCTCGACTCGATGGCGCTCGAGCGCGAGCGCGGCATCACCATCAAGGCGCAGAGCGTCACGCTCTACTACAACGCGCACGACGGGCAGCGCTACCAACTCAACATGATCGATACTCCCGGGCACGTGGACTTTTCCTACGAAGTCTCGCGTTCCCTGGCCGCCTGCGACGGGGCCCTGCTGGTGGTGGACGCCTCCCAGGGCGTGGAGGCGCAGAGCGTCGCCAACTGCTACACCGCCATCGAACAGGGGCTGGAGGTGCTGCCGGTCATCAACAAGATCGACCTGCCGTCCGCGGACGCCGACCGGGTAACGCGCGAGATCGAGGAGATCATCGGCATCGAGGCGACCGACGCCGCGCGGGTGAGCGCCAAGACCGGGGAGGGGGTGCCGGAACTGCTGGAACAGCTCATCAGGCGCATCCCCGCTCCGCAGGGCGATCCGCAGGGTCCGCTACAGGCGCTGATCATCGACTCCTGGTTCGACAATTACGTCGGCGTGGTGTCGCTGGTGCGAGTGATGAATGGCAGTCTGAAGACCGGTGAGAAGATCCGGGTGGTTTCCACCGGGCGCGCTCATGTGATCGACCGTCTCGGACGCTTCACCCCGAAGCCCATCGTGGAGCGGGAACTGGCCACCGGGGACGTGGGCTTTGTGGTCGCGGGTATCAAGGAAATCGACGGTGCGCCGGTGGGCGACACCATCACCCTCGAAAACCGGCCGGCGGCCTCGCTGCCGGGATTCAAGCAGATCAAGCCGCGGGTGTTCGCGGGACTGTTTCCGGTGAATACCGACGACTACGAGAAATTCCGCGACGCGCTCGCGAAGCTGCGCCTCAACGACTCGGCGCTGCACTATGAGCCGGAGGTTTCAACGGCGCTCGGATTTGGCTTTCGCTGCGGCTTTCTCGGACTGCTGCACATGGACATCGTGCAGGAAAGGCTCGAGCGCGAGTACCAGCTGACGCTCGTCACGGGCGCCCCCACGGTGGTGTACGAGGTCCTGCGTACGGACGGGAAAGTCGAGTACGTCGACAACCCGGCGAAGCTGCCGGCCGTGAACGACATCGACGAGATCCGCGAGCCGATCATCATCGCCAACATTCTGGTGCCCCCCGAACATATCGGCGCGGTATTGAAGCTCTGCAATGACAAGCGCGGCACGCAGAAAAAGATGCTCTACCTGGGCAACCAGGTGTCGCTACAGTACGAGCTGCCGCTGGCCGAGGTGGTGCTGGATTTCTTCGATCGCCTCAAATCCTCGAGCCGCGGTTACGCCTCCTTCGACTACGAATTCAGCCACTTTTCCACCGCGCCGCTGGTTAAACTCGACATCCTCATCAACGACGAGCCGGTGGATGCGCTGTCGATCATCGTGCACCGCGAAAACGCCTATCAACACGGCCGGGAACTGGTCGACAAGATGCAGGAGTTGATCCCGCGGCAGATGTTTGAAGTGGCCGTGCAGGCGGCAATCGGCAGCACGGTCATCGCGCGCGCCTCGGTGAAAGCGCTGCGCAAGAATGTGCTGGCCAAGTGCTACGGCGGCGACGTCAGCCGCAAGCGCAAGCTCCTCGAGAAACAGAAGGAGGGCAAGAAGCGCATGAAACAGTTAGGTCACGTCGAAATTCCGCAGGAAGCGTTCCTCGCGGTCCTGCAGGTCGGACGAAAACACTAGCGCAAAAAAAGTCACGAAGGCCTCCCATGTTGCAGATCCTGATGCCGATCATTGTGTTCCTGTCCTGGCTGGCACTGCCGGTGACGCTCATATGCGTCGTCGATGACTGGTTCCTGCGCCCACGGCGCCAGCTGCGCGCCGGTCCCGAAGGGCTGCGCGATGCGCCGCTTATGTCGGTCCTGTACAGCACCCTGGTGGTCCTGGTCGGGGCGGTGGTGCTGCGCCTGTTGCTCGCCGAACGGCTGGACTTCAGCGCCGTGCTGCTGGCGATCACGGTCATCACGGGCATCATCTGGGGGTTGGATGTGCTGGTGCTGCGGCCGCAGCGCGCGGCGGCGGCGCGTGCCGCCGGCAAGGATCCCGCACTCACTGCCGAGCCGGGGACGGTCGACTATGCGCGCAGTTTCTTCCCGGTGGCGCTGGTGGTGCTGGTGCTGCGCTCCTTTATCTTCGAGCCATTCCGGATCCCGTCCGACTCCATGATGCCTACGCTCATGGATGGCGACTTCATCATTGTCAACAAGTACGCTTACGGACTGCGGTTGCCGGTCATCAACCGCAAGATCGTCGCGGTCGGGGAGCCGCAGCGGGGGGATGTGGTGGTATTTCGCTGGCCGGTCGATCCGTCCGTGAACTTCATCAAGCGCCTGGTCGGGCTGCCGGGCGATCATGTCGAGGTGCGCGACAACCACATCACCGTCAACGGCAAGCCCGTGCCCTTTGACCTGGGCGCGGGCAAGTACAACGACGGCTGCTACGTGAACTTCACGCTCGCCAGGGAGCGCCTGGGGAGCCATGAGCATGCGGCCATATTCTGCCCGGTGGCGATCGACCGGCAGCCGGTGCTGCCGGCGTGCAACCGCAGCAGCGTGCGTGGCTTTGTGTGCGGCGACGATGATGCGCCGGACGAGCGGCGCGTGCCGCCATTTGTCGGCGACGTGCCCGCGGGGCAATATCTGATGATGGGTGATAACCGCGACAACAGCGACGACGGGCGCTCCTGGGGTTTTGTCCCGGAAGACAACCTGGTCGGCAAGGCGACGCGGATCTGGTTCAATTGGGATCCGCACCGTGCCGGCGGACCCATCTGGAAGCGCATTGGCACTGCCATTCCTTAGATAACGGCTGACATGCCGGGGGTTTCAAGCGATGCGTAACCGAGAACGCGGTGTCACTTTTATCGGCTGGCTGGTCCTGCTCACCCCATTCGCGATCCTGGGTTATGCGGGGATGCGCCTCGCGCCGTTGTACCTGAACTACATGAAGATCGCGAAGGCGCTCGATCAGGTTGCGAGCGACTCCAAGGGCGGAGGTGCCGATCCGACAACCATCCGCAACAGCGTCGAGAAGCGCTTCGATATCGACATGGTGACTTATCCGACTACCAAGGATATGAAAATCACGCGTGACGGCGACAGCTGGCTCGTCGAGATGGCGTACGATGACGATGCGCCGCTGTTCTCCAACCTCTCGCTGCACGTGAGCTTCGACAAGAAGGTGCACACGGGTGGTGGTGGCGGCGGCTAGTCCCGGGTCGGCCTCTTGACGAGCGCTGACTGGCCAGCGCGCTGGCTGCGTGAGCGCCTGGGCTATGAGGCTCGCGACCTGGCGCTGTTCCGCGCCGCCCTGACCCATCGCAGCGCCACGGGGCCCAACAACGAGCGGCTCGAATTCCTCGGCGATGCCGTCCTCAACCTTGTGGTCGCGCAGCACCTGTATGGACTGTTTCCCCGCGCCGCGGAAGGCGACTTGAGCCGCCTGCGCTCGCGCGTGGTCAGCAGCCAGCCGCTGGCCGAGGTCGCCGCGCTCTTAGGTCTCGGCGACACCCTGCAACTGGGGTCCGGTGAGCTCAAGAGCGGCGGTTTCCGGCGTGAGTCCATCCTCGCTGACTCTCTCGAAGCGGTGTTTGGAGCGATCTACCTCGACAGTGGCCTCGAGGCGGCCGCGGCCGTAATCGTGCAGTTGTTCGCGACGCGCATTGCCGCACTGCCTGAGCCGGAGGCGCTCAAGGACGCCAAGACGCGTCTGCAGGAATACCTGCAGTCGCGTAGCCTCGCTTTGCCGCATTACGCCGTGCTCAACGTCGAGGGCGAGGATCATGCGCAGACCTTCGAGGTGAGCTGCGAGGTCCCCGCACTGGGGTGGCGCTCGCGCGGGCGCGGCTCGAGCCGCAGGCGCGCCGAGCAACAGGCCGCCGAGCGTATGCTGACGCAGATCGAAACCAGGCCCGTACAGGACAGCCCCGCTTGAACACCAGTGCCGCGCCAGCATTTCGCTGCGGATTTGCCGCCCTGGTCGGGCGGCCGAACGTGGGCAAGTCCACGCTCCTGAACGCGCTCGTCGGTCAGAAACTCTCGATCGTGACGCCGCGGCCGCAGACCACCCGCCACCGGATTGTGGGTGTGGTGACGGAGCCGCATGCGCAGATCGCGTTCGTGGACACCCCGGGCCTGCATCGCGCCGCGAGCCGCGCGCTCAACAAGGCCATGAACCGCACCGCTGCCGCGGCGCTCGATGACGCTGACCTCGTGGTACTGGTGGTGGAGGCGGGGCAGTGGACAGCGGAGGATGAGCTGGTACTGGAGCGGATCGTGCGCGGCGCGCGCGCGGTGCTGGCAGTGGCGAACAAGATCGATCGCGTGCGGCCGCGTGAGCGGCTCCTGCCCTATCTTGCGGAACTCGCGGCGCGCCACCCGTTTCTCGCCATCGTGCCCGTATCAGCGCTCAAGGAAGAAAACATCGAGGACCTGCGGCGCACCATCGCCGCGCAGCTGCCTGTATCGCCTGCCCTGTTTCCGGACGGGGAACTCACCGACCGCGACCTCAAATTCCGCATCGGCGAGATGATCCGCGAGAAGCTCACACTGGAGCTGAACCAGGAGGTGCCGTACGGCATTGCCGTGGAGGTAGAGCGCCTCGCCGAAGAAGACGGTCAGCTGGCGGTTGATGCGGCGATATGGGTGGATCGCGACGGCCAGAAGCCGATCGTGATCGGTGCCGGCGGCGCGCGCTTGAAGCGCGTCGGCCGTTCGGCGCGACTGGCGCTGAATGGCATTCTCGGGCGGCGCCTGCACCTTAACCTGTGGGTCAAGGTGCGTGAAAATTGGGCGGACAACGCCCGGGCGCTGAAGGAACTGGGAGTGGAATGACACGCAGTCCGCACCGCGTACAGCTGGCCGCAGGCTACCTCCTGCATCATCGCCCCTGGCGCGACAGCAGCCGTATTCTCGAGGTATTCAGCCGCGAGCACGGACGGCTGACGCTGTTTGCCCGCAGCGTTCGCGGACCGACCGCAAAGCTCGCTGCCGTGCTGCAGCCCTTTCAGCTGCTGCTCCTTTCGTGGAGCGGCCGCGGCGAAGCCCCGCAGCTGACCGCCGCGGAACGCGCGCACCACTGCCCGCCGCTGCCGCGCGAGTGCCTCATGGCGACGTTCTACCTCAACGAACTGCTGATCCGGCTGACGACGCGCCACGATCCGCTGCCGGAGCTGTTCGATCACTACCACGCGACGCTCGAGGGTCTGCGGGCGGGCGCGCCGCTCGAGTCCGCCCTGCGGGTGTTCGAAAAGCGCCTGCTCGAGGTGCTCGGATACGGGCTGAATCTCGTCACCGAGGCGCATTCGGGCGCTCCCCTGGAGGCGGATGCCTGGTACCAGTTCCGCCCCGCGCTTGGCTTCGTGCCGGCCACGCGCGACAGCGCCGGTGCGCTCGCCGGGGGCTCCCTCGCAAGCCTCGCGCAGGAGACCCTAAACAGCACGCGCGAACTCGAGGACGCGCGGCACGTGTTGCGGGCGGCGCTCGGTGAATGCCTGGAGGGCCGGCCGCTCAGCACCCGGGCGGTGGCGCAGGCAATGCTGCGTAAGGCGGTGCGATGAGCCAGGCGGATATCGCTCTCGGGGTGAACATCGACCACGTGGCGACGCTGCGCCAGGCGCGCCGCGGGCGTTTCCCGGACCCGGTGCACGCGGCGCTCGCTGCCGAGACCGCCGGCGCCGACAGCATCACGCTGCACCTGCGCGAAGACCGCCGGCATATCCAGGACCACGACGTGCGCTCACTGCGCACCCTGCTGCAGACGCGCATGAATCTCGAGCTGGCCCTGACCGAGGAGATGCTGGCTTTTGCCGCCGAGCTGCGGCCCGCGGACTGCTGCTTCGTTCCCGAACGCCGCCAGGAGATCACCACCGAGGGTGGGCTGGATGTCGCCGGCCAGGCGGCGCGGGTGCAGGAAGCGGTGGCGCGGCTGAAGTCCCACGGCATCCGCGTGGCGCTGTTCATTGATCCTGATCCGCAGCAGATCGAGGCCGCCGCGCACTGCGGCGCGCCGGTGGTCGAGCTGCACACGGGGGCCTGGGCGCACGCCGCAGGGGCCCGCCAGGTGACCGAGCTCGAGCGCTTACGCAGCGGCGCGCGACTGGCGGCGGGCCTGGGACTGAAGGTGCACGCCGGCCATGGCCTGAACTACCACAACGTGCAGCCGGTGGCGTCCCTTAAGGAGATCGTCGAACTCAACATCGGCCACGCTCTGATCGCCCACGCGGTCTTTGTGGGACTGCCGAGCGCGGTGCGCGAAATGAAGGCGTTGATGCACGCGGCCCGCGCATGATTTTCGGCATCGGCGTCGACGTGCTGGAGACGCGGCGCATCGCCGAGACGCTCGAGCGTTTCGGCGAGCGCTTCATCGAGCATCTGCTCATGCCGGCCGAACAGGAGCAGCTCAGAAAGACGGCGCGCCGCGAGCGCTTCGTCGCCATGCGCTTTGCCGCCAAGGAGGCGATCGTCAAGGCCATGGGGACCGGCTTTTCGCACGGCGTGTGGATCCGCGATGTCGGCGTGGTGCAAAACGCCTGGGGCAAGCCCGAGGTGGTGTACTCCGAGCGCGGCGAGCGCGTGCGCGCCGGGTTGGGCGTAGGTGAGGGCCATGTCACGCTCACCGACGAGGCGGGCCTCGTGGTGGCCGTGGCGGTGCTCATGAAGGCCGCGTGAACACGCTGGTATTCGATATCGAGACTGTCCCGGACGTCGAGCTCGGGCGGCGCCTGTATGGACTTGAGGGTCTCGCGGACGAGCAGGTGGCGAAGGCCATGTTTGCACTGCGCCGCCAGGATACCGGCGGCGACTTTCTGCCACTGGAGCAGCATCGTGTGGTGGCGGTGTCCTGTGCGCTGCGCAGCCGCGAAGGGCTGACGCTGTGGAGCCTGGGAGACCTGGGCACTCCGGAAGAGCAGCTGGTACAGCGGTTTTTCGACGGCATCGAGAAGTTCTCGCCAGACCTGGTGTCGTGGAACGGCTCGGGGTTCGACCTGCCGGTGCTGACCTACCGCGCGCTGCGCGCCGGGGCACGGGCGCCGCGCTTCTGGGAGACCGGGGACGAGGACTCGGCGTTCCGCTTCAACAACTATCTGAACCGCTACCACGCGCGGCACACGGATCTCATGGACGTGCTCTCGGGCTTCCAGAGCCGCGGCCGTGTATCGCTGGCGAACATGGCGTGTCTGCTAGGGCTGCCCGGCAAGCTCGGCTTCGACGGCAGCCAGGTCTGGGATGCGTTCCAGGCAGGGAACCTGCAGGGAATCAGGCGCTACTGCGAGACCGACGTGCTCAACACCTGGCTCATCTACCTGCGCTTCGAGCAGCTGCGCGGGCGGCTCTCGCCGGCAGAGCACGCGCAGGAAATCGAAATCGTGAAGACGCTGCTGCACACCGGCGAGGAGCCACACCACGCGCAATTCCTCGCCGCCTGGGATACCCCCGCGTGAGCGTTGCCGCGCGCGGCGGTGCGGCGGGTGCCGCTGCCGCGGAGGAATCGGCCACGGTGGACGGTCTCACCCATGAGGGCGAGGGAGTGGTCCACGGGGGCAAGACCGTGTTCGTCGCCGGCGCCTTGCCGGGCGAGCGCATCCGCATGCGGCGCACTCGCCGGCATCGCCAGCACGATGACGGCGAGCTGCTCGAGGTGCTGGAGCCCTCGGTACTGCGGGTCACGCCGCGCTGCGCGCATTTTGGCGTGTGCGGCGGCTGCCTGCTGCAGCACCTGTCGCCCGTGGCGCAGCTGGCGGCGAAGGAGCAGGAACTCAAGGACAGCCTCGAGCGCGTTGCACGCGTGACGCCCGGCAGGTGGCTGCCAGCACTCGCGGGTCCCGTCTGGGGCTACCGGCGCCGCGCGCGCCTGGGCGCGAAGTTCGTGCGCAAGAAGGATCGGGTGGTGGTGGGTTTTCGCGAGCGCGCCGCACCCTATGTTGCACAGCTTGCCCGCTGCGAGGTGCTGAAGGAGCCGGCCGGCGAGCTGATCGCGCCGCTGGCGCAGATGTTGACCGGCCTCACCATCCGCGAGCATGTGCCGCAGATCGAGGTCGCGGTCGCCGACAACGCCATCGCACTCGTGCTGCGGGTCCTGAAGACACCGCCGGCTGAAGATCTTGAGCGCCTGGCTGCATTTGTCGCCACGCACGGGGTGCGGCTGTACCTGCAGCCCGGCGGCCTGGATTCCGTGCGCCCGCTGGGGTCTCCAGGGGAGCCGTTGCACTACCGGCTGCCGCGCTTTGACCTGCAGCTGCAATTCGAGCCGACTGACTTCATCCAGGTGAACGGCGCAATCAACGAGGCGCTGGTTGAGCGCGCACTCGAGCTGCTCGCGCCTGAGGGCACCTCCCGGGTGCTCGATCTTTTCTGCGGTCTCGGCAACTTCACGCTGGCGCTCGCCCGGCACGCAGCGCAGGTCGTCGGCGTCGAAGGCGAGGGCGCGCTGATCGAGCGCGCCCGCGGCAACGCGCGGCACAACAACATCGCCAACGCCGAGTTTCACACCAGTAACCTCGCCGTGGCGCCTGCCGCGGACAGCTGCCCCTGGCTGCGCCAGCCATACAGCCACGTGCTGCTCGACCCGCCGCGCACGGGTGCGCGCGAAGTGTTGGCGGCGGTGGCGGCGCTCGCTCCGCAGCGGGTGTTGTATATTTCCTGCCATCCGGGGAGTCTTGCCCGGGACCTGGGGGTGTTGGTGCACGAGCACGGCTTTACTCTCGATGCGGCCGGCGTGGTCGACATGTTCCCGCACACGGCGCACGTGGAATCGCTGGCGCTGCTCTCGGGTGGCGCGCGCACGGCAACGTTCGCATGAGTCTCGGTCCGCTGATGATCGACCTCGCAGGGACCACCGTCGCCGCCGAGGAGTACGAGCTGCTGCGCCATCCGCTGGTTGGCGGTGTGATCCTCTTCACGCGCAATTACGCCGGTCCCGATGAACTCACCGCGCTGGTGAGCGCCATTCACGCCGCCCGTACACCCGCGCTCATCGTGGCGGTGGACCAGGAGGGAGGTCGTGTGCAGCGCTTCCGCCCGGGGTTCTCACTGTTACCGCCCGCACGCCGCATTGGTCATGAGTTCGATCTCGACGCCCGCGCGGGACTCACGCTCGCACGCGCGCTCGGCTGGCTGATGGCCGCGGAGCTGCGTGCCCACGGCGTGGATATCTCCTTCGTGCCGTGCGTGGATCTGGATTATGGCTTGAGCGAAGTGGTCGGCGACCGGGCGTTTCATGCCTCGCCGGATGCGGTGGGTCAGCTCGCCGTGGCCTGGATGCACGGTATGCGCGATGCCGGCATGGCGGCGACTGCCAAGCACTTCCCGGGTCACGGGGCGGTGGTGGCGGACTCGCACCTTACCCTGCCGGTCGACCGGCGCACCCTGGCGGACCTTGCCCCCGACCTCGCCCCCTACCGCCGCCTGATCGCCAACGGCCTGCCGGCCATTATGGCGGCCCACGTGCTGTTTCCAGCGGTCGATCCGGCCCCGGCGAGCCTGTCCGGCCACTGGATTCGAGACGTGCTGCGCGGAGACCTCATGTTCCAGGGGGTAGTGTTTGCGGATGATCTGTCCATGGGAGGAGCCGCCGCAGCCTATGGTGATGTAGTCACCCGGGCGCGGCAGGCACTAGCGGCGGGCTGCGACATGCTACCGGTCTGCAACAATCGCGCGAGCGTCATCGAGCTGCTGGCGCACCTGGACGTGGAGCCGCAGCCGACTTCCAGCATGCGCCTGGTGCGGCTGCACGGACGCGCAAGCCCCGGATATGCCGAGCTTACCGCCAGCGGCGAATGGGTGCGTGCGCGGGAGCTGCTGGCGCAGAGCGCCGCTGCACCGCCGCTGACACTGGATGCGGGAACCAACACGTGAACAACTGGGCGGCGGAAGCGTGGCGAAGTCTGGTGGAGAGCGCACCCGAGGGCATCGTGATCTGCGATGCCACGGCGGCCGATTGCCCGGCGGTGTTCGTGAACGCGGCGTTTGCGCAGATGTGCGGCTACCCGGTCAGTGCCCTGCTCGGCTCCAACCTGCGTGTCCTGCAGGGCACCGACCGTGACCAGGACGCCCGCGCACGCCTGCGCGAGGCGATAGAGAAGGGCGAACCGGCGCGCGTTTTGATCCGCAATTACCGGCCGGACGGATCGCTCTTCTGGAACGAAACACTCATCCAGCCGGTGCGCGACGCCTCCGGCAAGGTCACGCACCTCATCGGGTACCACCGCGACGCGGGCGGGCGGCTCAAGGTCGCCGAGCGCGTCCCCGCGGGATTGCCCTCGTGGCTGCGCGAGGACCGGCTCACGGGACTGCATTCACGGGCGTACTTCGAGGAACTGCTGCTGCGGGACTGGTCGCTGGCGCAACGCGACTCGCACGAGATCGGACTGGCGCTGTTCGACATCGATGATCTCGGCGCCTACAACGAGAAGTTCGACCGCGCCGCCGGGGACGCCTGCATCCGCCGCGTGGCGCGCGTCGTGGGTGCTTCCTACCGGCGCGGCGGGGATCTGGTGGGTCGCTGGGAGGGCGGCACCTTCGCGGTGCTCACCCAGGGCGACGCGGCCGAGAAAGCCATCCAGTACGCTGGCATCGTCAAGCAACGCGTGCGCGATCTGCTCATACACCATCCTACGGCGGGTGCCGGGCGGTACGTCACGCTGAGCGCTGGCGTCGCGAGCCTCGTGCCGCCACGCGGCTTGCCGCTGGAGGGGTTACTGAAGGCCTGCGGTGCGGCACTGAAGCGCGCGAAGGTAAACGGCAAGGACGGCATTGCCAACGCCGAGGCGAACGACTTCCACTGACGTTGACGCGCGCGAGCCACGCGCCAGCAGCCTGCGGCGGTCTGACAGTGCTGGCTATTTGTATTGCAGAGGAAAGAATCTGGGATATAATTTCCCTTGCAAATGAACCGGCAAGCCTCCCGCAAGTCCCGCACGGCGCCCGATCCGGGCGTGACGCTCTCGCGTGCGACGGTGCGCGCGGCGCGCTATCTCGACGTTGCGCAGTCCGAGCTCGCCGACGTCATCGGCGTGAGCGCGGCCACGCTCTCGCGCCTCGCCAACGGCCGCAAGACGCTCGAGGCCGGTTCCAAGCCCTGGCAGCTCGCGGCACTGTTCGTGCGGTTGTTCCGCTCGCTGGATGCCATCGTCGGCTCGGATGACAGCGCGGCGCGGGCGTGGCTGCGCAGCGACAACAGCGCGCTCGGCGGTGTGCCGCTGACCCTGATCCACGACCCGGCAGGGTTGGTGCGCACGGTTGACTACCTGGACGCCGCGCGCGCTCGCATCTGAGGCGCAGCCTTACGCGCGGCAGTTATGGCGCGTCGTGGAGGCACAGCACACCGCCTCGACCATGCGGCTCGTCGATTCGCTCGAGGAGCAGAGCGTTCTCGAGGCAATCCTGGAGGACAGTAAGCCCGCGCTGCCGCCTGCCGTGGCGAAGCTGCACTACCTTCTCGCCACGCCGTTTCGCTACCGGCCGCACCAGGGCTCACGCTTTCGCGCGGCGTTTGATGCCGGCGTGTGGTACGGCGCGGAAGTATTGCGCACGGCGCTCGCCGAGAAGAGTTACTGGCGATTGCGGTTCCTGCTGGATTCCCCCGCCACACCGGATCTGAAACCCGTGCCGCATACCGCGTTTTGTGCCGCGGTGCGCACGGCGCGAGCGCTGGATCTGCAGACGCCTCCGCTGGTGCGTGACCGCTCGAGCTGGACCGCGCGTGCCAGCTACGCGGCGACCCAGGTCCTGGCGGCGGCGGCACGTGAAGCGGGGATGGTGGTGATCCGCTATGAGTCGGTCCGCGATCCGCAGCACGCCGCGTGCGCGGCCGTGTTGGACCCGGCCGCATTCGGTCGCAGCCAGCCGCGCTCGCAGGCGACCTGGTTTATCGCCGCCTCGCGAGCGCGGGTGCGCTGCGCCAGGGACGAACGCGGCGGGCAAACCTGGGAATTCAGCAGCGCCGAACTGGTGGATGGCCGCTGATCCATCGGCGGCGCACGGGCTTTGGCCGGCTGCGGCGGTATCGGCCTCAGCGCCCCGGCGCCCGCGCGCCCTGCACCGGTGTCACGAGCGCGATGACGCCGAACGCCGGGTGGTCGAAGTAATTGCGTTCATAGAACTTCACGCGCCGGCTCTCGTCGATGGTGAACGGCGTGCCAGGGGCCGCGCCCAGCCCCGGAGGCGGGGTGGGCATGGAGTAGGTGAGAGACATCCCCAGGTGCAGGAACTGGCCCCGCTCCAGAAACACCGTGCCCGCAAGACCCGGCACGCTGATGCCCAGACGCTGCATGCTGAACCCGGCGCGCGTACCCCAGGAACTCGCAGTCTGCGACCAGGCGGCGTGCGCCACGGGCACGTAAGTGCCGCTGCTGCGCAGGCGGCTTTCCAGCTCGTTCAATTGCCACACCGCAGGCGGCAGCGGCGCGATGAAGCGTCCCATCTGCGTCGAGCCGCTCGCGGATTCATCGCCGGCGATGTTGCGGGCGCCGGCTTCGGCGCTCCAGTTCTCGGCGCCCCCAAGCGCGCCGGCGGCCCGAAACACGATGATCTCCACGTTGTAAACCGGCCCGGCAGCCGCAGCAGCGGCGGTATCGGCCGCGGGTTCCTGCGCCGCCGTCGGCAGCGTTACGGTTGCCAGGAAGGCGATCAGGGCAAAGGTGAGCGTGCGCAACGGCGCAATCCGGGCGTCCATGCTGCATTCTAACGAAAGGCGCGTTGTCAGTGGCGCGGCCGTTCGCCGAGACGCTCGAGCAGCTCCGCGGCAAACTCGAAGCGCGTACTTTCCGCGGGCAGCTGCCGCGAGATGCGCAGCTTCAGCGGCCCCTCGAGACGGTACTCGCGCGCGCCGCGCTGGATCATGCGCACCACGGTCGCCGGGTCCACGCCAGAGCCCTCCTCGAACAGCACCGAGCCGCCCTGGGGGCCGAGGTCCAGGCGCCTCACCCCGAGCGCGCGCGCCGCGAGTTTGAGTTTCGCGATGTGCAGCAGGTTCTGTGCCGGCGGCGGCAGCAGTCCAAAGCGGTCGTGGATTTCCGCCAGCAGTTCATCGAGGTCCACCGGGGTGCCGGCCGCTGCGATGCGCTTATAAAGCGACAGTCGCACGTGCACATCGGCGATGTAGGTTTCCGGCAGAAACGCCGGCAGGCGCAGCTCCACCTCGGTGGCCGCGGCGAGCGGCTGGTCGAGCGCCGGTTCGCGGCCGGATTTCAAGGCGGCGACCGCGTGCTCGAGCATGTCCAGATATAAGGAGAGCCCGATCTCGGTCATCTGACCGCTTTGTTGCTCGCCCAGCAGTTCCCCCGCGCCGCGGATCTCCAGATCGTGAGTCGCGAGCACGAAGCCGGCACCCAGTTCCTCCATGGACTCGATGGCCTCGAGCCGCTTGGCGGCGTCACCGGCGAGCGCCTGGCGCGGCGGCGCGATGAGGTAGGCGTAAGCGCGGTGGTGCGAGCGGCCGACGCGGCCGCGCAGCTGGTGCAGTTGCGCCAGCCCCATGTGGTCGGCGCGATTGATCATGATGGTGTTGGCGGTCGGCACATCGATGCCGCTCTCGATGATGGTCGTACAGACCAGCACGTTGAAGCGCCGGTGGTAGAAATCCACCATCAACTGCTCGAGGTCACGCTCGCGCATCTGCCCGTGGCCGACGCGCACGCTCGCTTCCGGCACCAGCGCCTGCAGGTCAGCGGCGATCTTTTCGATGGTGCGCACCTCGTTGTGCACGAAGTAGATCTGGCCGCCGCGCCGCAGCTCGCGCAGCGCCGCCTCGCGCAGCGTCGGCGCGTGCCACTCGATGAGGAAGGTCTTGATGGCGAGCCGCGCCGCCGGCGCGGTCGTGATCAGCGACAGGTCGCGCAGGCCACCGAGCGCCATGTTGAGGGTGCGCGGGATCGGGGTGGCGGTGAGGGTGAGCACGTGCACGTTGGCGCGCAGCGCCTGCAGGCGCTGCTTGTCGCGCACCCCGAAGCGATGCTCCTCGTCGACTATGAGGAGACCCAGGTCCTTGAAGCGCGCGTGCGCGTGCAGCAGGCGGTGGGTGGCGATGACGATGTCCACCTTGCCCTGCTCGAGACCCTCGAGCGTGGCCTGGGTCTCCTTCGAGCTGCCGAAGCGCGACAGAGCCTCGATGCGCACCGGCCAGTCGGCGAAGCGGTCGCGAAAGTTGGTGAGATGCTGCTGCACGAGCAGTGTCGTCGGTGCGAGTACCGCCACCTGCTTGCCCGCCTGCGCAGCAACAAATGCCGCGCGCATCGCAACCTCGGTCTTGCCGAAGCCGACATCACCACACACGATGCGATCCATCGGGCGCTCGCTTTGCAGATCGCTGAGAACCTGGCGGATGGTCTGCGCCTGATCCTCGGTCTCCTCAAAGGGGAAAGCATTGGCAAAGGACTGGTAATCAGGCTCGCTCACGGGCAGCGCGAGCCCCTGCTGCGCCTTTCTGCGCGCATACAGGTCGAGCAGTTCCGCCGCCACGTCGCGGATCTGCTCCGCCGCGCGCTTTCTGGCGCGCGCCCACTGATCGGTGCCCAGTTTGTGCAGCGGGGCGTGCTCGGGCGCCGCGCCCGTATAACGGCTGACCAGATGCAGCGCGTTGACCGGCACGTAGATGCGATCCCCGTCCTGGTACTCGAGGACCAGGAACTCACCCGGCTGACCGCCGATTTCCATCGGCAGGAGGCCGGCGTAGCGCCCGACGCCGTACTCCTCGTGCACGACCGGCGCGCCGGGATTGAGGTCCTGCAAATCCCGCAGGATCGATTCCGGATCGACGGCGCGCTTGCGCCGCCGTTCCTGGCGCGCGCGGGCGCCGAAGAGTTGCGCCTCGGAGATGACCGCGATCGGTGGCGTGGTGAGGGTGAGCCCTTCCAGGTCAGGCGCCACGGTGAGCGCCAGCTTCGCCGTGCCACCGGCAAAGGCATCCCAGCTGGCCACGATCGCGACCTCGTGGCGATGGGCGCGCAGCATTTCGTGCAGCACTTCGCGCCGCCCCGCCGAATCCGCCGCCAGCAGCACGCGGCCGTCGAATGACTTCACAAACTCATCGAGCGGTGCGAGTGGCTCCTCGGCCCGCACATCCACACGCAGTTCGCGCGGCGCGCTGGTCGGGAAGTTGCGCACTTGCGGCGATTCGCCCTGCAGCTCGGTATCGGCCTTGAAGGCATCGAGGGTGATGCTCGCGAAACCCCCGAGCGCGGCGTCAAGCTGCGCGGGCTCGAGGAATAATTCTCTCGGCCGCAACACCGGTCGCTCGAGGTCGTGGCGACGATCCTCGTAGCGGGCCTCGATATCCTGCCACCCCTTGAGGATGGTCCCGGAGAGTGCGGCATCGTGCACCACCACGGCATCCGCGGGCAGGTAATCAAACAGCGTCGCGGTGGATTCGAAGAACAGCGGCTGATAGAACTCGATGCCCGCCGGCGCCAGCCCCTCGCTCACGCCGCGATAGAGCACCGCCCTGGTCGGGTCACCCTCGAAGCGCGTGCGGTAGCGACGGCGGAAATCTTTCACGGCCTGCGTATCGAGCGGCACCTCGCGTGCCGGCAGCAGGCGCACGTTTTCGAGCCCCTCGAGGGAGCGCTGGGTTTCCGGATCGAAGCGGCGGATGGCCTCGATCTCATCGTCGAACAGATCGATGCGCAGCGGTGCGGAGGCGCCCATGGGGAACACGTCCAGGAGTGAGCCGCGCACCGCAAATTCACCGGGACTCACCACCTGGCTCACGCTCGCGTAGCCGGCTTCGATCAGCCGCTGGCGGAAGGGCTCGATGAGCAGCGCCTGCCCCTTTCTGAGTTCAAAGGCGCGTCCCTGCACGTAGTTGCGCGGCGGCAGACGCTGCATGAGCGTGTCGGCCGTCACGATGAGGCAACCCCGGGAGAGGTGCGGTAACTCGAAGAGAGTCTTCAGGCGCTCGGAGGTGATGTCCGGGTGCGGGGAGAACAGGTCGTACGGCAGTACCTCCCAGTCCGGCAGGCGCAGCAACGGCAGGGAGTCCCCGGCAAAGAAGCGCAGCTCCGCGGTGAGCCGCTCCAGCTCCCGCGCCGCGTCGGCGATGAGAACATAGAGCCGCTTGTCGGCGCGCATGGCTTCGGCCAGCGCCAGCGCCGCGGCGCTGCCGTAGAGCTGGTGCCAGCGCAGACGCCGGTAGCTCCCGGCCGGCAGCGGCGGATTAAGCAATGAGACCATGTTGCTGGCTGGCGTGAAAAGAAGCGCAGCTTACCCAAGCCGCCAGCTGCTGCGAGGGACATTCGCACGTGCTGCATGCAGTAAGGCGGTGCGCAGCAGCAGGCGAGCGCTCAGGCGGCTATGGGACCTGCACTTAGCTGCACGCGCGTCTGCAGCGGCACGCAGAAGATGTCGATCGGGTTGGAGCGCCCGCGCAGCTGCAGCGGCGGCAGCGGGGTTGCCCCGATGTCCATGCCGTGGGCGTCAAGGGACTGCTTGATTGCACTGGAAAACAGCATCTCGCCGGCACGCGCCCGCTGGCACAGGCGCGCGGCGATGTTCACCGCGTCACCGATGATGGTGTAGTTCATATAAGAGGACGAGCCAATGTTGCCGGCGACCACGTCCCCCTCATTGATCCCGATGCCGAGCCCCGCTTCGACCTGGTAGCGCCCCCTCCAGGAGTGGGCGAGCGCGGCGAACCCGCTGAGCATCTCCTGGGCGGCGCGCACGGCGCGCTGTGGACTGTCCGGCTGCTCAAGCGGTACGCCGAAGCCGAGCATGAGGCAGTCACCGGCCATGTGAAACACCGTGCCCTCATGGCGGAAGGTGATCTCGGTCAGGAGTGAGAAGAACTCGTTCAGCAGCGGCACCACGCGGTGCGGGTCGAGCTGCTCGGAGATACTGGTGAAGCCGCGCAGGTCGGCGAACAGCACCACCGCGTGCGCGCGCGCGTCGGCGGTGGACAGCAGGGTATCGCGCAGCTGCGAGTCTTCCAGGATCTTGTCGGCCACGCGGGGCGATACGTAGCGGCGAAACGTCTGCCGCAGTACCTCCTCACGCCGCTGGATTTCCGCCTCCAGGTGCGCCGCTGCCGTCTTCCGGCGCACGCTTCCCGCGCGCACCAGGGCCTCGATCTGGGCCCGTAGAGGCTCGTCCGCCGCCACTAAATTTCCCCAAGGAATTTATTCTGTTAAGCGCGAGACTACCACAAGGCTCGAGCTTTGCGAGCCTGGAGCAGGGGTGTGCCGGGTACGCGCCGGCACCGCGGTCGATGCGCCGCGAATGGCCAGTCGCGTATGGGGTAGGACTGCGCCTGAGCGGAAAGTTCAGCCGCCGGTTATTACGGCGTGGATCACGCGATCACGCTCGAAGAACACGGCAAAGCCGTTGTAGTCCCAGCGGGTGATTGGGGGTTCGCCGACGGTCGCGTGGCGGGTGGCCGGGGCGCCGAATTGCTTCTCGACGTCACCCATGGTGCTACCGCGATGCGGCGTCGGTATCTGCGACTCGCGCACCTGCACCTGGTCGTTGACCACGACGGTGTCAGCGAATGCGGGGCTGGCGACTGCGCAACCACACAGGAGCGCTGCGAGAATTCGGGTGTGCATGCCACTCTCCTTAATAAGGCCGGGTGACTATAACACCGCGGGAATCTGTCAAAGAGACGCCACGGGGCGACAGCGCGCTGATTTGTGACGTGCGTCAGAAAAGGCCCTGATTGTGGTTAAATCGCGACGATGTTCCACCCGTTGTCGGTCTACGTGGGCCTGCGCTACGTCCGCGCGCGCTCCCAGAAGTTCTTCGTCTCGTTCATCACCTGGGCCTCGCTCGTCGGGGTGTGCGTGGGCGTTGCCGCCCTGATCGTCATCCTGTCGGTGATGAACGGTTTCGAGGGCGAGCTGCGTGACCGGCTGCTTTCCTTGAGCGCCCAGGTGCGCGTGAACGCTGCAGTGAGTACCGGCAGCGCGGCCGTGGCGCAGGTCTCTGCAGCGGACTGGCGGGACGCCGCGCGCCTGGCACGCGGCGCCGCGGGAGTGACCGACGTGACCCCGTACGCGGAGCTGCAGGCACTCGCGGTGCGCCAGCCGGAAATGCTGCCGGTGGTGCTGCGGGGCATCGATGCGCAGGATCGCCCCGGCACGGCGGAACTCGCCCACGCCATCACCCAGGGGCATCTGGCCGATCTGGTGCCCGGCTCAGAGCGGGTGATCGTCGGGGAAGCGATCGCCGAACGGCTCGGGCTCTCGCCGGGGGACCCGCTGACGCTGCTCGTGCCGACGGTCAACGCCGATGGCACGCCGGTGCCGAAGCTGCGCGAGTTCACGGTAGCGGGCGTGTTTGAAGTGGGTCTGCAGGATCACGATGGCACGCTGGTGTTCGCGCCGCTTGCGGATGTACGCGCGCTGGCGCCGCAGGCCGCCGCCAGCGAGGGTCTGCGCGTGCGCGTGCAGGACGTGCTCACGGCTCCCACGGTGGCCGCGCGCCTGCGGCAACTGCTCCCCAGCCGCTTCGAGGTGAGCGACTGGACGCAGGACAACGCCAATTACTTCCGCGCCATCCGCATCGAGAAGACGATGATGTCGCTCATCCTGTTGCTGATCGTGGCGGTCGCCGCCTTCAACATCATCGCCATGCTGGTGATGGTGGTCACCGACAAGCGCACCGACATCGCCATCGTGCGCACCCTCGGCGCCTCGCCGCGCCGCGTGATGGCGATCTTCATCACCCAGGGCCTGGTTATCGGCTGGCTCGGGGTCGCGCTCGGTGTGGCGCTGGGGCTCATGCTCGCGCTGCACGTGGGCACCATCGTACCGCTGCTCGAACATGCCTTCCGCTTCCAGATCATGGACGCGGACGTCTATTACATCACCGCCATTCCTTCCGAAGTGCACGCCACGAACGTCCTGGGGATAGCGCTGGCGGCTCTCACGCTGACGGCGCTCGCCACCGTGTATCCCGCGATCCGGGCGGCGCGCACCGCGCCCGCCGAAGCGCTGCGCTATGAGTAGCTCATGAGCGCCTACGAGTGGCTGATCGGCACCCGCTACCTGCGCTCGACGCACCGCCGCGGCTTCGTCTCCTTCGTCGCCCTGATGTCGGTGTGCGGCCTCATGCTCGGCGTCGCCACCCTGATCGTGGTGCTGTCGGTCATGAACGGTTTTGAACGGGAACTGCGCAGCCGCATCCTGAGCGTCACCTCGCACGCGACCCTCATGGGTCTTGACGGCACGCTCACCGACTGGCAGTCGCTGCAGCAGCGGGTGCAACGGCAGCCGGGCGTGCAGGCGGTGGTGCCGTACATCGAAAGCCAGGCGATGCTCGCCAACGGTCAGCGCATGGCGGGGGCTGAGGTGCGTGGCGTGCTGCCGGAGGAGGAGCGCCGCGCCACCGGGCTTGCCCAGCACCTGATCGCCGGATCGTTAAGCGACCTCAGAGACGGCAGCTATGCGATCATCCTGGGCGCAGCGCTGGCCCACGAGATCAACGCACGCGTGGGGGACTCGGTCGTGCTCATCGCGCCGGAGGGCACGGCGACCCCGACTGGCGTCGTGCCGCGGATGCGGCGCTTTCACGTGACCGGCCTGTTTAAATCCGGCATGTATGAGTTCGATCGTGGGCTCGCGCTGGTGCACCTGGCGGACGCCGCGCGCCTCTTGCGCATGGGGGAGGGCGTGACCGGCCTGCGCCTGGCGCTCGATGATCCGCTGCACGCGCCCACAACCGTGCGCCGCATCGCGCTCTCGCTCGGCGGCCCGGGTTATTACGTCAGCGACTGGACCCAGGACCACGCCAACTTCTTCCGTTCCATCGAGATCACCAAGTCAATGATGTTCGTGATTCTGCTGATGCTGGTCGCGGTCGCCGCTTTCAACATTGTCGCCACGCTGGTGATGATCGTGAAGGAGAAGCAGACTGACATCGCCATCCTGCGCACTCTCGGCGTCGGCCCCGCCAACGTGCTGCTGACCTTCGCCGTGCAGGGGGTGCTGATCGGGCTCGCCGGAACGCTCCTGGGAGCCGCTCTCGGGGCGCTGCTGGCGGATAACCTGCAGGAGCTGGTGGCGGGCCTCGAGCATCTGCTCGGGACGCAGTTCCTCGACGCACGCGTTTATTACATGAGCGACCTGCCGGCCTACGTGGAGGGCGCGGATGTGCTGCGGGTGTGTGGCGTGGCCTTCATCCTGTGCGTGCTGGCAACCCTCTACCCGGCGTGGCGCGCTTCGCGCACGACCCCTGCCGAGGCGCTGCGCCATGAGTGATGCGGTTCTCGAGGCACGTGCGGTCTGCAAAAGCTTCCGCCAGGGGCCCGTGGTGCTGCCGGTCCTCACCGGCGCGACACTGTGCGTGGCGGCCGGGGAGCGCGTGGCAATCGTCGGCTCCTCCGGTTCCGGCAAGACCACGCTGTTGCAGATCCTCGGTGGACTCGACCGCCCGACGAGCGGCGAGGTGCTGGTTGCGGGCCGGGACATCCACTCCCTGAGCGAAAGCGAGCGCGGCACGCTGCGCAACCGCGCGCTGGGCTTTGTCTACCAGTTCCACCACCTGCTGCCTGAGTTCTCGGCACTGGAGAACGTGGCGATGCCGCTCCTGGTGCGGCGCACGCCGGTGGCCCAGGCGAAAGCCGCGGCACAGCGCCTGCTCGAGCGGGTGGGCCTCGGCGAGCGGCTCACGCACCGTCCCCACCAGCTCTCCGGCGGCGAGCGTCAGCGCGCCGCGGTAGCCCGCGCGCTGGTTACCGAACCGCGCCTGGTGCTCGCCGATGAGCCGACGGGCAATCTCGACGGCACCAATGCGCAAGGGGTATTCGAGCTCATGCTCGAACTCAACCGCGAGCGCACCACGAGCCTGGTGGTGGTGACGCACGACCTGAAGCTCGCGAACCGCATGGAACGGGTGTACGAGATCGAGCGCGGTACGCTCACGCTGCGCGCTTAGACTATTGGCTGAAATCGCTTCGAAGCGATTTCAGCGGACATCTGTTTCGTTGCCGCCGGCAAAAGGCGTGGACTTTTGCCGGCTGCGGCGGCGGGCTGGTTCCGCCGTGCTAACAAGCCTCAGGGGCCCGGCGGGCGCTGCTGCGCGATGAGCTGCGCGGCGTGGCGACGCCGGTAGCGGCGTTTCACCTGCATGCGCCACAGGATCTCGAGCACCGCCCAGCCCAGCACGCCCATCACCACCGCGCACACCAGGCACCCGAGCACGAACGGCCGCCACACCGGCACGAGCCCGTGACGAAACCAACTCACGGTCGGGACGAACCTGAAATGCTGACGTGGCGCGTGCATGAGTGCCGCGCCGACCCGGTAGGCGGCGTAGTACACCGGCACCGCAGAGAAGGGGTTGAGGAGAAACGTCGTGGTGCACACGACCGCGATGTTGAGACGAAACACGATGGCGCTCGTGCAGGCGAGCAGCAGGTGCACCGGCAGCGGCACGAAGCAGATCGCCAGCCCCAAGCCGAACGCCGGGGTCACGCCGCGGCGGTGCAGCGTCCACAGCTGCGGATTATGCAGGCGCTCCCCAAACGGTCGCAGGAACCAGCGCTCCTGCAGGAAGTGGGGGGCCGGGATGAATTTTTTCAACAGCCTGCGAGGCATCGAGCACGGGACTGTAGCAGATGGCTCACGCAGCAGGCGTATCGCGATCGCAGCCCTGAGACCGCCATCGCGCCTGGCGGGGCTGCCCTTCCGCGGGCGCGCCCCTCCGGTATGATGCCGCATTCATTTACCGGTCCTTAAGGGTCGCTACTGATGTGGGAAATAGTGCGGGCCGGTGGCCCGCTGATGTGGCCGATCATTCTGTGCTCGATCACCGCGGCGGCCATCATCCTGGAGCGTCTGTGGACGCTGCAGGACAAGCGGGTGCTGCCGCGGGAACTCCCGCAGCGTGTCTGGCATCTCATCGAAACAAACCAGGTCAACGATAAGGTGATCGCGGCGCTGGAGCAGAACTCGCCGCTGGGGCGCCTGCTTGCCACCGGCCTGGCCAACCGCCACCGGCCGCGTGAAATCCTCATGGAGCGCCTGGAGGACACCGGGCGCCACGTGGTGCACGAGCTTGAGCGCTTTCTGAACACCCTCGGCACCATCGCGGGCGTTTCGCCGCTGCTGGGCCTCCTCGGCACGGTGACCGGCATCATTCGCTCTTTCAACGCCATCGAGGCGGGCGGCATGGGCGACCCGCGGGCGCTGTCCGGCGGTATTGCCGAGGCGCTGATCTGCACCGTGGCCGGCCTGTGCGTGGCCATTCCCTCGCTCATCTTCTACCGCTACCTGCGCGGCCGGGTCGATGGGATCGTGGTGGAGATGGAGAAGCAGGCGATCCGCATGGCGGATGCGCTGGAGGCGGCCCGCGGGAACGAACGCGGCGAACGCGGGGTGTCGTCGGCCCCGGCGCCGGCCGCCGCGTAACCACGGTCGGGAACATGAATCTCAAGCCCCGCAGTCACGAAGAGCCGGAGATCAACGTCGTCTCCCTCATCGATGTGGTGTTGCTGCTGGTCGTTTTTTTCATCCTCTCGAGCCGCTTCACTGATGAAGGGCGGCTGCACATACGCCTGCCGACGGCGAGCGCCGTGCCGCAGGCGCAGGGGGCGGACAATGCGGCCCTGGTGGTGAGCGTCAGCCAGTCCGGCAGCTATCTCGTGAACCAGCACGAGCTCATCAACTCCAGTCCCGAGACGCTGCGCGCCGCGCTCCTGAAGGAGGCGGGCACCAATCGCAGCATGCAGGTCACGCTGCGCGCCGACGCGCACGCGACCCACCAGGCAGTTATCACGGCCATGGATGTGCTCGGCCGCCTCGGCTTCAGCGAGGTCAACATCGCGACAGTCAAGGAAGCGCCGGCAGGCAGGCCTTGAGCGACACCAAAGCGGTGTTAGCCGATGCGCAGAGCGCCCGGGCGAGCGACGGCAGCGCGTGGCACACCTACCGGCGCCTGCTCGGCTACCTTGCGCCGTACCGCGGGCGCTTCATTCTCGGCATGCTGGGCGGGGCGCTGTTCGCCGCGACCATGGTGAGCTTCGCCTTGTTCATGAAGAAATTCGGTGACGGCACGCTCGTGCACCGCGATCCGCGCACCATTACCTGGGTGCCCCTGGCCCTGGTGGGATTGTTCTTCTTACGCGGGATCGGCGATTTCATCCAGACCTATTTCATGGGTTACGTCAGCCGGCGCATCGTCAATCAGCTGCGGCAGGATGTGTTCCGGCATGTGCTGGCGCTGCCACTTGGCTATTTCGATCGTCACTCCTCGGCCACGCTGCTCTCGCGTCTTACCTACAACAGCGAGTTGGTCGGCCAGGCGACTACCGACTCGGTCAACCTGCTGGTGCGTAGCGCCCTGACTATCATCGGCTCAATCGGCTTCCTGCTGTGGCTGAACGCGCGCCTGACGCTGATCGCGCTCATCATGGGACCGCTGGTCGGCTGGCTGGTCTCGATCATCAACCGCAAGTTTCGCCGCTACAGTCGCCGCATCCAGGACTCGATGGGCGACGTGACGCGTGTCGCCAAGGAGAGCTTCGAGGCCCCGCGGCTGGTCAAGGTCTATACCGCGGAACGGCACCTCGATCGCCAGTTCGACGCGGTCAACACCCACAACTTCCGCTCCAACATGCGGCTGATCCTGACCCGGGGCATATCGAATCCGGTCGTGCAGATGGTGGCGGCGGTGGGCGGCGCGTTCGTGCTTTGGATTGCCATCGCCGATGCCGTCCACGGACGCATGAGCATGGGATCGTTGCTCGGATTCATCACCGCACTGGTCGGGATCGCGCAGCCCCTGCGCGACCTGGTCGGCGTCGCTGGGCCGTTGCAGCAGGGCATCGCTGCAGGCCAGAGTCTGTTCGAGCTCCTGGACGAGGCAGCCGAGCCGCAGGGCGGCAGCTACACCACGGCGCGCGCACGCGGCGCGGTGCGCTTCGAGCAGGTGTCTTTCTCTTACGATCGTGATACCGCGGCGCGGCTGCGGGCCGACGCTCATGCCGATCTGCAGGATGCGGCGGGGGCACCCCGCCTCGGGGGCCGGGCCGCGGCACTCGCCGGTGTCTCGCTCGAGGTGGCCGCGGGCGAGAGCCTGGCGATCGTGGGGCGTTCCGGCAGCGGCAAGTCGACGCTGGTGAATCTCCTGCCGCGCTTTTATGACGTGTCCGCGGGCCAGGTGCGCATCGATGGACGCGATGTGCGTGAGTACGAGCTTGCGAACCTGCGCGAACAGATCGCCGTCGTCAGCCAGGACGTGGTGCTGTTCGATGACACCATTCGCAACAACATCGCGTTCGGGCGTGAGGTGTCGGACGAGGCCATCGAGCGGGCGGCCGAGGCGGCACACGTGCTGGAGTTCGTGCGCAGCCAGCCCGGCGGGTTCGACGCGCTGGTGGGGGATCGCGGCGTGCTGCTGTCGGGCGGACAGCGCCAGCGCATCGCCATCGCGCGCGCGCTGCTCAAGGATGCGCCGATCCTGATCCTCGACGAGGCCACGTCGGCGCTCGACACGGAAGCGGAGCGCCACATCCAGGCGGCGCTCGCGCAGCTTTTGCTCCACCGCACCACCTTCATCATTGCGCACCGCCTGTCTACCGTGGAGCGGGCCGACCGCATCATCGTCCTCGACGCGGGCGTGATCGTGGAAAGCGGTACGCATGCACAACTGCTGGCGCGTGGCGGCCTTTACGCCCAGCTGTACCAACTGCAGTTCGCAGACTAGTGGGCAAAAGTCACGCCTTTTGCCCACGGGCTGAAAGCGCCCCAGGCGACTTTCAGCGATGGACAATGGACACAAGGTCCTAAGGCGTGCCAGTGGAGCAGCGCCTCACGCAGCAGTGGTACCAGGAGCGCCCGCGCGCATCCGTACTGCAGCCGCTTGGCTGGCTCTATGGGGGCCTCATGCGCGTGCGGCGGCGTGCTTACGCGTCAGGCTGGCTGCGCACCACGGACGCCGGCGTCCCGGTGGTGGTGGTAGGAAATTTCACCGTCGGCGGCACCGGCAAAACGCCGCTCACCATCTGGCTCGCGCAGCAGCTTAAGGGGCGCGGCTTCAGCGTGGGTCTCGTGTCGCGCGGCTACGGGCGCCACGGCGGCGGTGCGGCGCGTGCCGTCGAGGCGCAGTCCGACTGGCGCGACGTCGGCGATGAGCCGCTCATCCTCGCGCGCCGCACTGGCTGCCCAACAGTGGTGGCGAGCGATCGTGCTGCCGGGGCGCGCCTGCTGGCCGCGCGCGGGGCGAACCTGGTGCTGGCGGATGACGGCCTGCAGCACCTGCGCCTGGTGCGCGCCTGCGAGATCGTCGTGGTCGATGGGGCGCGCGGCTTTGGCAACGGCCGCGTGTTGCCCGCAGGCCCATTGCGTGAACCGCTCATTCAGCCTTTGAGCGCGGACGTGGTGGTCGTGAACGGCGACGCCGAGCACGCATCGCTCGTGCGATGGCTCCCTCCCGGGGAGGCGCTGACCATGCGCCTTGCGGCGCAGGAGGCCGTGTGTCTCGATGGCACGCAGGCGCCGCGCAGCCTGGAGAGCTTTCGCGGATCGCGCCTCCACGCGGTTGCCGGCATCGGCAATCCGTCGCGCTTTTTTCGCGAGCTGCGCTCGCGGGGTCTCGAGGTGCTCGAGCATGCCTATCCCGACCACCATGCCTTCAGCGCTGGGGAACTGGCGTTCGCGGACGAGCTGCCAGTCCTCATGACCGAAAAAGATGCCGTAAAATGCGCGCCGTTCGCGACAGCGCGCCTGTGGTACGTTCCCGTAGCCGCGCAGTTCAGCGACGCCGATGCCCGCAAATTGCTCGCGCGAGTGCTGGCGAAGTTGCCCGACACATCCGCGCCGAGAGGTCAGTGATGATGGACACCCGATTGCTTGAGATTCTCGCCTGCCCGGTGTGCAAGGGAACGCTGCGATTCCAGCGCGACGCCCAGGTACTGGTGTGCCGCATGGACCGCCTCGCATACCCGATCCAGGACGGCGTGCCGGTCATGCTGGAGGAGGAGGCTCGCCAGCTCGCCGCCGACGACCCGCTCCTGGATCGCTAAAGAGGCAGCAGGGCGTGTTCCGCGTGGTCATCCCGGCGCGCTACGCCGCGACCCGCCTGCCGGGCAAGGCACTCCTGCCGCTCGCGGGCAAGCCGATCGTCCAATGGGTTTACGAGCGGGCGAGTGCCGCCGGTGCGCACGAAGTGCTGATCGCCACCGACGATGACCTGATCGTCAGTGCCGCCCACTCGTTCGGTGCCCAGGTCGTCATGACCGCGGCCGGTCACGCTTGCGGTACCGACCGCATCGCCGAGGTCGCGCGGGTGCGCGGCTGGTCGCCCGCGAGCATCGTCGTCAACGTGCAGGGCGATGAACCGCTCATGCCCACCGCGCTCATCCGTCAGGCTGCAGCACTGCTGACGGCGCACGCGAACACAGACATCGCCACGCTCGCAAGTCCGATCACGACGGTGAGCGAGTTCCTCGATCCCAACATCGTGAAGGTGGTGGCCGATGGCACCGGGCGGGCGCTGTACTTCAGCCGCGCGCCCATTCCCTGGAATCGCGACGGCGCGCCCGCCGGTCTTGCCAGCCAGCGCGACCTGCATGGCGCGCGGCGCCACATCGGCATTTATGCGTATCGCGTGGCAGCGCTGCTGCGCCTGGCGGCGCTGCCGGTCAGCGCCCTGGAAAGCGCCGAGAAGCTCGAGCAGCTGCGGGCGCTTGAGGACGGCTTCGACATCCGTGTCGCTGACGCCGCGGAGCGTCCCGGACCGGACGTGAACACGCTCGCAGATCTTGAGCGTGTCAGGGCGCAAATGGCCCAGCGACATGGATGAGCGCTACACTTACGTGCACCATCGGATTGGGACATTAACAATTGTTCACAGTGCCACCCGGCCTGGGCGCCTGACCGGAACTCGCCGGGGCGCAGCGCGTCAAATCCAGTGCTGGCTGACGTACAAGGTCTTGAACTGTCAACCGCGAGCCCGCAATCAGCGTTTCGCGAGCAGCACCCGCTTCAATCAATGGAACACCGCACGATTATGAACCGAACCCAAACGATCCGGCGCGCGGCCCTGGCCGCCGCGGCCATGACCTGCATGGCGGCTCTCCTGTCTGGCTGCGTGGTGCCCGCACCCCGGCCGGCGCCGCCTCCGCCGCCGCCGGCGGCACCGCCACCGAATGTCGAGGTGTACGCGTATCCGCTGCACGGCCAGCCGCCGGAACAGCAGGATCGCGATCACTACGAATGCAGCCAGTGGGCCACCCAGCAGACGGGGTTTGATCCCAGTGCACCGGGCGTGCCGCCGCATGAACGCGTACAGGTCGTGTCGGCGGGTCCGCCGCCAGGCACGGGGACGGCTATTGGTGCGATCGCCGGAGCGGTGATCGGCGCTGCGATCTCCCCGCGCTGGCAGGCCGCGCCGGGGGCCCTTGCGGGCGCCGTGGTTGGCGGCGCGATCGGCAACGCGAGCGATGCTGCTAACGCGCAGCAGACCCGTACTGTGGTCGTGAGCGATCGGCGCGCGGCAGCGGCGCAGGAACAGCAGGCGGCGAAATACCGCCGCGCACTCGGCGCGTGCCTTGACGGGCGTGGCTACAGCGTAAAATGAATCGGGGCAGGTGACAGCTATGAATAAGCGTATGTGGGTTAAGGGTTGCGGCGCGCTGCTGCTCGCGACGGCACTGGCCGCCGCGGCGGCGCAGGACCGCGACCAACACGCCGGCGGGTTTGACCGCGGCGGTGCGGGTTTCGATCGCGGCGGTCGCGCGCAGCATTTCGATGCGCGTTATAGCCACAACCACTACTACCCGGACCGTGGCGCGATGGTGCGGGGCCTGCCGACCGGGGCGGTGGCCTTCAATCGACCCGGCGGGCAGTTCTTCTACTCAGGCGGCGTCTGGTACGCCCCGCGCGGGCCGAATTTCGTGATCGTCGGCGCGCCGTTCGGCGTGTTCGTTCCGGTGCTGCCGCCGTTCTACACCACGCTGTGGATCGGCGGATTCCCGTACTACTACGCGAACGACACCTACTACAGCTGGGATGCCTCGCAAAGCGGCTACGAGGTCGTCGCTCCCCCGAACGACCAGGGCGCCACGACTGACGCGCCACAACCGCCGCCGCCGCAGGGCGACCAGATGTTTATCTATCCCCAGAATGGCCAGTCGGACGAGCAGCAGGCGACGGACAAGTACGAGTGCCACAAGTGGGCATCGTCCCAGACGGGGTTTGATCCCACGCAGCCCTCAGGCGGCGCGCCGCCCGGTCAGCCCGGTCAGCCCGGTTCGCAGCGTGCCGATTACCAGCGCGCGATGATGGCGTGTCTGCAGGGACGCGGCTACAGCGCCAGATAGGATCCCTTGAGGATCCTGTTCGTCTGTCTCGGGAACATCTGCCGCTCGCCGACCGCGGAAGGGGTTTTGCGCACGCTCGCGGCGCGCGAAGCCCCGGAGCTGCGACTCGAGGTGGATTCGGCCGGAACCGCCGACTTCCACGTGGGTGAGCCGCCCGACCCACGCACACAGGCGGCCGGCCTGCGCCGCGGCTACGATCTCGCGGCATTGCGGGCCCGCGTCATCGAGCCCGCGGACTTCGGGCACTTCGACCTGATTCTCGCCATGGACGAGGACAATCTGCGCGTGCTGCGGCGCCGGGCGCCGGCGCACGTCCACGAGCGGCTGCGGCTGCTGCTCGAGTTCGCCCCGGACGCGGATTCGCGCGACGTTCCGGACCCGTACTACGGCGGTCCGAACGGCTTCGAGGAAGTGCTCGACCTGGTCGAAGCCGCAACGCGTGGGCTGCTCACGCATTTACGCCAGCGCGTCCGCGTGGCCTGACCTGCAACGTTCGCGCGCCGGGCGCTACTCCTCCGTCCCGCGATTTCCATCCTTCTCCGGCGCGGAAGACCACACGACATGCGGCCTGCCGGGTTGTGCGGCCGGCGGCGGCTCGAAATGGGCAAGCGGAACGGGCTCCGCCCGCACCACAGGTTCACGCGCTTCGGACGCGTACTCACGCTCGACCGGCGCTTCGCTCGCCGGTCGCTCGCGCTCGGCGCGTGGCGCGTCGCGGAAACCGTTGCCGTTGTTGACCACAGCTGCACTCGAGGGCTCCGGCCCGGCTCCCGGCGTACCCTCGGGGCTGGGGTTCCCCGACTCGAAGGCCATGCCAGACTGCGCACCGGGCGCGCCGGTATCACGTGCACCACCTCCGCCGCTGCGCCGACCGCCCCGCCGGCCGCGACGTCGGCCACGCCGCTCGCCGCGCTCGGGGCGCTCACCGTGCGTCTCGCCTGCGACGCCCGACGGGCTCTGGCCCGGCGTGCCGGCAATCGGCTCTGTGCGATGTACCGCCTCATTGCCCGGCTGGATCTCGCTGCGCGGGGCGGCGCTGCGCTCGGGGCCACGCTCGGGGCCGCGTTCCGCGGTGCGCTCACGGTTGCCGCGGCCCTGGTCGCGCCCGCGGTCCCGATCCCGACCCTGATCGCGGTTGCGATCGCGGTCGCGGTTGTCACTGCGGCGTCCGTCGCCGCGATCGCGCCGCGCGCCGTCCGCGTAACGTGGGTTGCGCGAGGGCTCGCGGCGCCCGTCACGGTGGCGGCCGCCGTCACGGCTATGCTCGGAGCGCGCCGGCGTTGTTGCGGCCGCGACCGGCTGCGTCGTCGGGGTTGCCGCCGGGGCGGGTTCGCCGGCCAGCAGGCGTTTGAAGCGGCTCCAGAAGCCGCTCGGCTGCGCCGTTGGCGCAGGCGTGTCAGCCAGTGGGGCGGCGCGCGCCGGGGCAGGAGTGCGGGCAGCCGGGGCCGCGGTCGCCGGCAGCAGCGTGGCAACCGCGGCGGGTTCCACCTGTGGCTTCTTGTCCTGGGCGGAGCCGGGCTCGACGACTTCCGGAGCCGTCGGCATGAGGTAGGTTGCCTGTTTGTGCTCGGGTAAATCCATCTCATCATCGCGCACACGCTTGATCGAGTACCCGGGTGTCTGGATGTTCTCGTTCGGGACGATGATCAGCTCCGCGTCGGTCTTGTCCTCGAGCGTGCGCAGCCATTCGCGCTTTTCGTTGATGAGGTAGGTCGCCACGGCAACCGGCACCTGCGCGATCACCCGCGCGGTACGATCCTTGCGCAACTCTTCGCCGATCAGGCGCAGCACCGCGAGCGTCATGGATTCGACGCTCCTGATACTGCCTATTCCCACGCAGCGGGGGCAAACCATGTGGCTGGTTTCCCCGAGCGAGGGGCGCAGGCGCTGACGCGACATCTCGAGGAGGCCAAAGCGTGACAGCCGCCCGATCTGGATGCGGGCGCGATCCATTTTCATGGCATCGCGCAGCCGATCCTCGACCTCGCGCTGATTCTTCGGCGACTCCATGTCGATGAAGTCGATGACGATGAGTCCGCCAATGTCACGGATGCGCAGCTGCCGCGCGATCTCGTCCGCGGCTTCCAGGTTGGTGTTGGTCGCGGTGGTTTCGATATCGCTGCCGCGCGTGGCACGCGCGGAGTTGATGTCGATCGACACCAGCGCCTCGGTGTAGTCGACGACGATGCTGCCGCCGGAAGGCAGCGACACCTTATGTGCGTAGGCGGACTCGATCTGGCTTTCGATCTGGAAACGCGTGAACAGCGCGATATCGTCGGTGTAGAGCTTCAGACGCCGCTGCGCATCCGCCGGCATGAAGCGCTGCATGTATTCCTGGGCCTTCTGGAACGCGGCCGGACTGTCGACCAGCACTTCCCCGACATCGTCGGAGAGGTAGTCGCGCATGGAGCGGGTGACGGCGTCGCTTTCGCGAAATACCAGGAACGGGGCAGGGCGATCCTTCGAGGCCGCGTCGATCTGGTCCCATTGAACCTTGAGGTTATCAAGGTCCCACTGCAGCTCCTCGACCGAGCGCCCGACACCGGCGGTGCGCACGATGGCGCCCATGCCGTCGGGGATCTTCAGCTGGTTCATGACCTCGCGCATCTGATCGCGGTCCTCGCCCTCGATGCGGCGCGACACGCCGCCGGCGCGCGGATTGTTCGGCATGAGAACCAGGAAGCGCCCCGCGAGGCTGATGAAGGTGGTGAGCGCCGCGCCCTTGGTGCCGCGCTCCTCCTTTTCGACCTGGACGATGATTTCCTGCCCCTCGGAGAGCAGCTCGCGGATGTTCATGCGGCCGCCCTGCGGCTGTTGCCGGAAGAACTCCTTGGAGACTTCCTTCAGCGGCAGGAAGCCGTGGCGCTGGGCGCCGTAGTCGACGAAGCAGGCTTCGAGCGAGGGCTCGACGCGCGAGATACGCGCCTTATAGACGTTGGCTTTTTTCTGTTCGCGGGAAGGTAAATCGATGCTCAGGTCAAAGAGTTTTTGTCCATCAACCAGAGCGACGCGCAACTCTTCTTCCTGAGTTGCATTCACTAACATTCTCTTCATGTGCCCCTACCGTGCGGTGAGGGGCCGGCAAGCATGCGGCGGGAGACCGCAGGACCGTACGTCCGCGGCAGCGAAGATTCCTGGAACCTGACGAAGGAGAGCGAGTCTCGATATTCACGTTACTGACCGCCCCAGAGGGCGGTGAGGATAAGAAACCTTCGGTGAACTCAACCGACGGCACCGACTGCGGAAGTCTCGCTGTGCGAACTGTCGACGCAGGTGGCGCGATCTTGTCGGCCCAATGCGATGGCCTCGTTAAGGAGGTCCAACTGAACAGGCGGCGGCTCAAGGCCGCCGACCAGTGGCGCGTCCGATTCACGGACGACCGACAGAGTATACTCGACAGACCATTGTAGAAACAATGCCTTACGTGAAAATCGATTTACCGGCCCCTTTAGCACCCCAGGAGAGCCCCGGAATCCGTACCGCGGTTCAGCACTTTGAGGTGAGTGAGGACGAGGCCGGCCAGCGCCTGGATAACTACGTTCAGAAGCGTTTAGGCGGCGTGCCGCGCAGCCGCGTCTACCGTGTCATTCGTAAGGGCGAGGTGCGCGTGAACGGCAAGCGCGCGGGCCCCGAGACGCGCCTCGCGCTGCTCGATAAAGTTCGCATCCCGCCCGTCAGGATCGCGCCTCCCGCCGAGGCCGGCCGGCCTGCCGCAGGTCTCGCCGAGCGAATCGGCAAGGCCATCATTTACGAAGACGACAAGCTCCTGGTGCTCGACAAGCCGGCCGGGATCGCCGTGCACGGCGGCAGCGGTGTCAGTTTCGGGGTGATCGAGGCCTTGCGGACACTGCGGCCCGATGAGTCCCTGGAGCTCGTGCATCGCCTCGATCGGGACACGAGCGGCTGTCTGCTGATTGCACGTCGCGGCAGCGCATTGCGCACGCTGCATGGCCTCTTGCGTGAGGAGGGGTTCGAGAAGCGCTACCTCGCTCTCCTCAAGGGTCCGTGGGATCTGGGCGCCAAGCGCATCGATGCGCCGCTGCGCACCGATACCCGCGTCGGCGGCGAGCGCACGGTGCGCGTGGCTCCCGGAGGCAAGGCCTCGGTGAGTGCGTTCCGTCCGGTGCAGTTCTTCGGCAAGACGGCGACACTCGTCGAGGTCATGCTCGAGACCGGCCGCACGCACCAGATCCGCGTGCACGCGCAGCATGCGGGCCACCCCGTTGCGGGCGATGAGAAGTACGGCGACTCGGCTTTTAACGAAGCGATGCGCGCGCTGGGACTCAAGCGCATGTTTCTGCACGCGCACAGCGTGAGTTTCAACTGGCCCCAGGGCGGGCAGTTCAGCGTCAACACGCCCCTGCCGCCGGAACTTGCCGCCGTGCTCGATGCGCTCACCGCCAGCAAACGCCGCTCACGGACCACGGCCCGCGCCCCAGCGGCCGGTGCTCGCGCCGCTAAGGCACGCGGTAACCCGCGGCGCGCAGCGCCTGCGCGAGCCAGATGAGTGGCAAGCCGATGAGCGCGGTCGGATCCTGACTCTCGATGCGCTCGAAGAGCGCGATCCCGGCGCCTTCGGCCTTGAATCCCCCGGCACAGTCAAACGGCTGCTCACTGGCGACATAGCGCTCTATTTCCGTGTTCGTGAGCGAGCGCAGCAGCACCGTCGTGGTGTCTACATGCGCCAGGCGCACCCCGGCAGCAACGCCCAGCACGGTGCACGCGGTGTAGAAGCGCGCCGTGCCGCCACTCAAGAACGCGAGCTGTGCGCGGCAGCGCTCCGCGTCGCCAGGCTTCTCGAGTTGCCGCTCGCCGGCGTGTGCGACCTGGTCGCTGCCGATAACCATGGCATCGGGGTGCGCGCTTGCGATCGCCTGCGCTTTCGCGTGCGCGAGGCGCAGCGCGCGGTCGGCGGCCGACTCGCCGTTTACCCGGCCCTCTGCGACCCCCGGGGGCAGTGCTTCAAACGGCAGCCGCAGCCGCGCGAGAAGCTCGCGCCGGTACGCGGATGTCGAGGCGAGGATTAAGGGCGGTTGCACGCGAGAAAACAATGGCTTAGCCCCAAATCCGACTTTGACTTGGACCGGGTCGGTACCTATTATACGCGCCCCATGTCGTCCCCCTGGTCGAGGCCGCTCGAAGTCGACCGGCTGGCCGATGGCGGAGCCGACGTCGACTTTGCTGTCCCGCTCGCCGAACTGACCGGTTTGCGCTCGCTGCCTGCGGGCGTTGGCGGTCAGGTGAGCGGCCGCGCGCATTTTGCACGCCAGCAGGGGGTCGCTGTGGCTGAGCTCACGATGAACGGTATGGCGATACTCGAGTGCCAGCGGTGCATGAGACCGCTCGAGCTTGCCATCGACAGGCGGGTGCGGGTGGGACTGGTGGGATCGGAGGCGGACGCCGCCCGCGTGCCCGCAGACCTCGAGGCGATGCTCGCCCCGGGGGGCCGGATCGGGATCGGAGAGCTCGTCACGGAGGAGTTGTTGCTGACGTTGCCCATCGTGCCGCTGCACGAGGAGGGTGATGAGTGCGCGGCGCCGCCGGCGCTGCCTGCCGCGACCAGCGAGCAGCGCGGCGAGAGGCACAAGCCGTTCGCGCGCCTGGGCGAGCTGCTGAAACGTTAGAGTGTTTTAAGTTGGATCTGAGGAGCTGATATATGCCCGTTCAAAAAAGCCGCAAAACGCCCTCGACACGCGGCATGCGCCGCTCGCACGACTCGCTGGCGAAGCCGGCGCTGTCCGTCGACCCGCAGTCGGGTGAAACGCACCTGCGGCACCGCATCACGCCGGACGGTTTCTACCGGGGCAAGCGCGTGATCGAAAAGCCCGCCGGAACCGAGGACAAGGAATAGCCCCGCAACGCCGGACCTAAAAGGGCCTGCGTGCTGCCGATCGCGATCGATGTCATGAGCGGCGACTCCGAGCCGCACGAGTACGTTGCCGGCGCCTTGCGTGCGCTGGCCGACGACCCGGAGCTGCGCGCGCTGCTCGTGGGGGATGGGCAGCTGCTGCGCACGGCGCTGGCGTCGCTCCCTGCTGCGACCCGGGAGCGTGTCGTCGCGGTACCCGCCGCGCAGGTGGTGGCGATGGACGACAAGCCGCGCGAGGCAATCAGACGCAAGAAAGACTCTTCGATGCGCCTGGCGATCGACCTGGTGCATGACGGGCGCGCCTGCGCAGCGGTAAGCGCCGGCAACACCGGCGCGCTCACCGCCATCGCGCACTTCGTGTTGCGGACGCTGCCCGGCGTGGAACGTGCGGCGATCATTGCACCGATTCCCGCAGCGCACGGGCACACGCACATGCTCGACCTGGGCGCCAACACCAAGGCGACACCGGAGCAGCTGCGGCAGTTCGCCGCCATGGGCGCCATCATCGCGCGCGACATCTACGGACTTGCCGCACCACGCATTGGCCTCCTCAATATCGGCGAGGAGGACATCAAGGGCCACGAGGTCGTGCAGTCTGCGCACGCGCTGCTGCTGCAGTCCGGGCTCAACTACGTGGGCTTCGTAGAAGGTGACGACATCTTTTCCGGTGCCGTCGATGTGGTCGTGACGGACGGCTTCACGGGGAATGTGGCGCTCAAGACCATGGAGGGTGTCGCCGGCCTGATCGCGGACCGCATGCGCCAGGAATTTCAGGCCTCGTGGGCCGACCGCCTGGCCGGTCTCATCGCGCGTCCGGTGCTGCGGCGCGCCGCCGCCGGGCTCGATCCGCGCCGCTACAACGGCGCCTGCATGGTGGGTCTCGCCGGGATCGTGGTAAAAAGTCACGGTCGCGCCGACAGTGTCGCCTTCTCGCGTGCGATCGGCACCGCGGCTCTTGCGGCACGCCGCGGACTCACCGAGCACATCGCGCAGGCGCTGCAGGCGCAAGGAGCGGCCAGTTGATTTATTCGCGTATCGCCGGCACTGGCTCCTACCTGCCCGAAAAAGTCATCACCAACTTCGACCTGGAGAAGATGGTTGATACCACCGATGAGTGGATTCGCACCCGCACCGGAATCGAACGCCGACACATCGCCGCCGACGGGCAGACGACGGTTGACCTCGGCGAGGAAGCCGCGCGCCGCGCGCTGGATGCCGCCGGCATCGCACCCACCGACGTTGATTTCATCGCCTTCGGCACCACGACCCCGGACCTGGTGTTTCCCAACTGCGGAGTGCTGCTGCAAGAGCGTCTGGGCTGTCGCGGAGGGCCCGCGTTCAGTGTCGAGACTGCCTGCGCGGGATTCATGTACGCGCTGTCGATCGCCGACAAGTACGTGCGCTGCGGGGAAGCCAGGCGCGCGCTGGTCATCGGCTCGGAAACCCTGTCGCGCATCACCGATTGGAGCGACCGTGGCACCGCGGTGTTGTTCGCCGATGGCGCCGGCGCCGTGGTACTCGAGCCGAGTGCGGCGCCGGGGATACTCTCGACGCACCTGCATGCCGACGGTCGCTACAAGGATCTGCTGTACTGCAGCAGCGGCGTTTCCAGGGGCTTTGCACCCAAGCTCACGATCACGATGGCGGGGAACGAGGTCTTCAAGGTTGCCGTCACCAAGCTCGGCCAGGCGGTGGACGAGACGCTCGCCGCCAACGGTCTCAACAAGGAAGCGCTCGACTGGCTGGTCCCGCACCAGGCCAACATCCGCATCATCCAGGCGATGGCGCGCCGTCTGGATATGCCGATGGAGAAGGTGATCCTGACCGTGCAGGAGCACGGCAATACTTCTGCGGCCTCGGTGCCGCTCGCGCTCGACGTCGCGGTGCGCGACGGGCGCATCAAACGCGGCGAGCTGCTGCTTCTGGAGGCCTTCGGTGGCGGCTTTACCTGGGGTTCGGCGCTGGTGCGCTATTAAATTGGCCGAAAGCCGCCTGCGGCGCTTTCGGCAGGCCAACCGCTCCACTCCTGCGAGCTCGCCGGCAAAAGGCGTGACTTTTGCCGGCGCATAATCGGCCCGCGCGCGGAAAAAATGATTAATCGGGCAAAAAAACGCCGCGCAGATGCGCGGCGTTTTGTCGTCAAGTAAAGAGTCTTACTTGGAGACCGACCGCTTGAACATCCGGTCGATCTTCTCGTTGGTCGCGTCGCAGCACGACTGGCTGGCATGAGCAGCAGCCAACGCCTGGTTGGCGGTGCTCTGTGCGCCGCTGGCCGCCTGGCTGGCAGACGAAGCCGCTGCGTTTGCCTGATCAGCCTCGCTCTTGGCAGCCGACGCATCGCCCTGCGCCTTGGCTACCTGGGCCTTCAGATCAGCCACTTCCGCCTGGAGGGGCTTCAGATCCGTACAACCAGCAAGTCCAATCACAGCTGCAACGGCAGCAATCTTCACAACGCTCGCGAACTTCATACACGTCCCCTTCTGGGTTGTTGATTCGGGATGTCCTAATAACCGATGCGACTCCGGCGTGCAAGCTTAAAGACCCGCCCGGTTCGCCGCCGGCAACTGCACCAAATTTGCCGCGGGAATGCAACTACAAACACATGACTTGTCTTCTGGGCGCGACAGTGCATCAGAACACGCCGCGGCGCGTGTTTGGATGCAGCGTGGTTGCGTTTGAGAGGGGAATTTTCGGGTGCGTGTCATCGGCGACGATCGATGGCGAGCGCCCAGGAAGGGTGCGCGAGTCCTCTGTAGGAAGGTTCCTTAAGTTTTTTTAATCGCCGCTCAGGTCAGTTGGGTTGGGTGCGGCGTGTCGTCCGCGCACCAGTTGCCCTGACCTGTCATGACGTGCCAGTCCCGCGTCCCCGGTGGCTGCGGCTTAAGGAGGCAGGGGTAAACAAGTGAGTCTTGCCGCGGACCGTAAACTGGATATAATCACAGTAACTGTATATATAAACAGCCAGGTGACGAAAATGTCCGACCTTACCCCTCGCCAGACTCAGATCCTGCGTCTTATCCAGCGTTTCATTTCCGATACCGGCATGCCGCCGACACGCGCCGAGATCGCTCACGAGCTGGGTTTTCGCTCGGCCAATGCGTCCGAGGAGCATTTACGCGCCCTGGCCCGCAAGGGCGTGATCGCACTCGTGCCCGGCACTTCGCGGGGGATCCAGCTGAAGGACACGATCCGCGAACAGATAGGCCTGCCGCTCATCGGGCGGGTGGCAGCCGGCAAACCCATTTTCGCTGAAGAAAACTTCGAGGCGCGTCTCGCGATCGACCCGGAGTTGTTTCAGCCACGGCCGCACTACCTGCTGAAGGTCACCGGCATGAGTATGAAAGATGCCGGCATCCTCGACGGGGACCTGGTGGCGGTGCACCGCACTTCCGAGGTTCGCAGCCGCCAGATCGTGGTGGCGCGCCTGGAGAACGAAGTCACCGTAAAGCGCTACCGCCAGGAAGGCTCCGTCGTGTGGCTGCTCCCCGAGAACACCGCGTTCGAGCCGATCAAGGTGGATCTGAAAAAGGAGCCGCTGCTCATCGAGGGCATTGTGGTGGGCGTCGTGCGCCGGGGCCGGGCGAGCGGTTTGATGTGAATTCTCATGAGCTGTCATGGGCATCGATCAGAAACTGGCTCGCCTGCTCGAGCACCCGGCCGTCTGGCGCGGCCGCAGCGTCGCCCCGCTACGGGTGCTGCCCACCGGCTTTGCGGCCCTGGATGCGCAGCTGCCCGGAAAAGGCTGGCCACGCACCGGCCTGATCGAGATCCTCCTCGGCCGTTTCGGCAGTGGTGAGTTTGACCTGCTGTTGCCGGCGCTTGGCGCGCTCACGCACGCCGTGGCAGCGCGCTGGTGCGTGTGGGTTGCGCCTCCCCTCATGCCCTTTGCACCGGCACTCGTGTCCCGGGGAGTCGCGCTCGATCGCGTGGCGGTGGTGAACGGCGCGCGTCCGTTGTGGGCGCTCGAACAGGCGCTCGGCTCGGGTGCCTGTGACGCAGCCCTGGGTTGGGCGCGGCAGCCGCAACCGCGCGAAATCCGTCGTCTGCAGTTGGCCGCCGAGCGGGGTCGCACCCTGGGTGTGTTGTTTCGTCCACGGCGTGCGGCGCGGGAGCCATCCGCCGCGATTTTGCGCTTAAGCCTCGGGCCATGCGCCGCGGGTGTACGCATTACGCTGCTGAAGGGCCGGGGCGCTCACGGTAGCGTCGATCTGAACCTACTGGCGTAGGGCGTGTTAGCACTGCCGAACCAACCGCGTGGGCTCCGCCGCAGCCGGCCAAAGTCACGCCTTTGGCCGGCGGAAACGAAGTCGCTGTCCGCCGAAATCGACTTCCTGCGATTTCGGCCGATGGACTAGTGCGATGCGCGCGACGAAGCCGCCGTCTATGGTGTTGCCCGCCGCGGCTCGCGAGCGCACCGCAGTAACACCTGCGCCACTGCGCGCGGTTACCCGCTCAACTGCGACCCACGCTCAGGCGCACGAACTGTGGGCGGGTGTGCACCTTGCCGGGATTGATGCGGGAAGACTCGTACGTCTCGCGGAACGCGCCCAGCAATTCACCCCGCGGGTAAGTCTCGCGCCGCCGGATGGTCTCTTGCTGGAGGTGCGGGGAAGTCTGCACCTGTTCGCGGGCATGGCGGGCCTGCGCGCGGCGTTCACGGGTGAGTGCCTGCACCTGAAGGTTCAGCCGGTGCTGGCGTTTGCGCCCACGCCGCTTGCGGCGCTCATCGCCGCCCGCGCCGGAAAAGCGTTCGAAGTCCCGGATCCCGCACAACTCACCGGGCAGCTTGCGCCCTTGCCTTTGAGCGTATTGCGCTGGCCGCAGGACACGCTGGCGCGCTTGCAGCGCATGGGCGTGCGCACCATTGGTGCTGTGCTGCGACTGCCGCGGGCCGGTTTCGCGCGCCGCTTCGGCGCGGGCCAGCTCGCCATGCTCGATGCGCTCACAGGACGCACGCCGGATGTGCGCGCTGCGCATCAGGCCCGGGCACGTTTTCGCCGCCGCCGGGATCTGGACTGCGAGTTGCAAAGCCATGCGCTGCTGCTGGCCGCGCTCGAGCCGCTGTTCGCAGAACTGGGCGCATTCCTCAAGACGCGCCAGTGCGGCGTGTTGGAACTCGAGTGCCGGCTGACACACCGGCAGGCTGCGGTGACTTGTTGCGTGCTACGGCTCGCCTCACCGTTCACCGATGCGCAGCGCCTGAGTGAGCTCCTCGGCGCGCAGCTCCACGCGCTGCAGCTGCCGGAACCGGTGCGCGCCTGCGAATTGCGTGCATCTGCCCTGGTGCCGCACGTGTCGGGCCCGGCAACATTGTGGCAGCCCGGCGAACACGGTGGCGATGCGGGTAAGGAAACGTATGGACTCATCGAGCGCCTGCGCGCACGTGGAGGTCCTGAAGCCGTGCACGGGCTTGCGCTCCTCGAGGGGCACCGGCCGGAAAGCAACTGGGCGGTCACCGGGCCGCCACCGGTGACGCCCGCGCGGCGCGCAGTGCCCGGGCTCGCCCTGGAATTTCCCACACCGGCGCTGCGCCGGCCCCTGTGGCTGCTGCGGACGCCGCAACCGCTGGCCGTGCGGGACGGGATGCCGCGGCGGCGCGGGCCGCTGCGCCTGGTCAGTGAACCGGAGCGCATCGAGACCGGCTGGTGGGATGGGGGTGAAATCGCGCGCGATTACTACACCGCGCTCGACATCCATGGCGTACGGCTGTGGGTATTTCGTGAGCGCGCGGCGCCGCATGGATGGTACTTACACGGCGTATTCGGATGAACGGTCGAAACGCAGACGTGAGCGCAGAAAAGGCTTTTCGGGGTCGTGCGCGCCAGGGACGGCGCGCACGCAGCCTCCATGGATGGATTCACGGCGTCCCCGAAAAGCCTTTTCTGCGATCGCGGATGCGCTCGTAACGGTTCACCGTGTACGCGGAGCTCCACTGTCTTTCGAACTTCACGTTTCTGCGCGGCGCCTCGCACCCGCATGAGCTGGTGGAGCAGGCGGATGCACTCGGTTACAGCGCGCTCGCGATCACCGATGAATGCTCGGTGGCCGGAGTGGTGCGCGCGCACATGGCGGCGAAACACCGGCGCATCAAGCTCATCGTCGGCGCGGAGTTCCGGCTTGCCTGTGGGCTGAAATTCGTCGCGCTAGCCAGTGACCGGGGTGGCTACGGCCGGCTGTGCCGCCTCATTACCCGCGGCCGGCGCGCGGCCGCTAAGGGCCGCTACGCGCTCACGCGTGCCGATCTTGAGGCAGCGGACATTGAGGGGTGTTTCATGCTGTGGCTGCCGGCGGCGCGGCCTCAGCTCACGGAGTTGGCGTGGCTCGCCGAGCGCTTTCCCGGGAAGTTGCGGGTCGCGGTCGAGCTGTTGCGCGACGGGCGCGATGGCGAGCGGCTTGCGAAGCTCACCGAAATCGGTGCGCAGTGCGGCGTGCCGCTCATCGCCAGCGGCGATGTGCACATGCACGTGCGTGCGCGGGCGCACCTGCAGGACGCGCTCACCGCGATCCGTCTGAACGTGCCGATTACTCAGGTGGGCTCGCGGCTATACGCCAACGGCGAGCGCTATCTGCGCGAGCCCGCGCGTCTTAAGCGGCTGTACCCGCAGGAACTCCTCGCGGCGACGGTGGAGCTTGCCGCCGCGTGCCACTTCTCACTCGACGAACTGCGCTACGAATACCCGCGCGAGCTCGTACCGGCCGGTGAGACCGCGGCCAGCCACCTGCGCCGGCTCACGCAGGAGGGAGCGCGCTGGCGCTGGCCCAATGGGGTGCCGGAGGCTGAGCGGGTCGCCATCGAGCATGAGCTCGCGCTCATTTCCGAGCTCGCTTACGAGCCGTACTTTCTTACCGTGCACGACATCGTTGCCTGGGCGCGGGGCCGGGGAATCCTGTGCCAGGGCCGCGGTTCTGCGGCCAACTCGCGCGTGTGCTACTGCTTAGGGGTCACTTCGGTCGATCCGCAGCGCGGCGCGGCGATGCTCTTCGAACGCTTCATCTCACGCGAGCGCAACGAGCCGCCCGACATCGATATCGATTTCGAACACGAAAGGCGCGAGGAGGTCCTGCAGTACGTCTACGGGAAGTACGGGCGTGAGCGCGCCGCGCTCGCCGCGACCGTCATCATGTACCGGCCGCGCAGTGCGCTGCGCGACCTGGGCAAGGTGTTTGGACTTACGCCAGAGGAGAGCGCTCGCCTGGCGAAGGTCATGCAATGGTGGGATGGGAGCACGCAGATTGCGGCGCGCGTACGCGAGGCGGGTTTCGATCCGGCGAGTCCCTGGCTGTCGCGCCTGCTGCCGCTGGCGACCGAGCTGGTCGCCATGCCGGGTTTTCCCCGACACCTGTCGCAGCATGTCGGGGGCTTCGTGATCGCGGCCGGTATCCTCGAGGAACTGGTGCCCATCGAGAACGCCGCCATGCCGGAGCGCACCGTGGTGCAGTGGGACAAGGACGATCTGAATGACTTAGGTCTCCTGAAAGTGGATCTGCTGGCGCTCGGCATGCTGACGGCGCTGCAGCGCGCCTTCACGCTGGTGAATGACTACCGCGGCACGCACCACGCGCTCGGTGAGCTGCCAGCTGAAGATCCGCGCGTCTACGACATGATCGGCCGTGCCGACACCATCGGGGTTTTCCAGATCGAATCGCGCGCGCAGATGGCGATGCTGCCGCGGCTGAAGCCGCGCTGTTACTACGATCTCGTGATCGAGGTCGCGATCGTGCGCCCGGGTCCGATCCAGGGCGACATGGTGCATCCGTACCTGCGGCGCCGCAGCGGCGCCGAAGCGGTGGAGTATCCGGGCGAGGAAGTGCGCGAAGTCCTGCACCGCACGCTCGGCGTGCCGATCTTCCAGGAACAGGTAATGCAGATTGCGATCGTGGCCGCGGGGTTTACCGCCGGCGAGGCGGACGCGCTGCGCCGTGCAATGGGCGCCTGGAAGAGAACCGGGGGCCTGGATCCGTTTCGCGAGCGGCTGCTCGAGGGCATGCGCGCCAAGGGCTACCCGCAGGAGTTCGCGCAGCGCATCTACCAGCAGATGCTCGGTTTTGGCGAATACGGTTTTCCGCAGTCGCATGCAATGAGCTTTGCGCTGCTGGTGTATGACTCCGCGTGGCTGAAGTGTCATGAGCCGGCGGCCTTCGCCTGTGCGCTTCTCAACAGTCAGCCCATGGGGTTTTACGCGCCGGCGCAACTGGTGCGGGATGCGCGCGCACACGGCGTCGAGGTGCGCGCGGTGGACGCGTGCGTGAGCGCCTGGGATGCAACGCTCGAGCGGCGCGCGAACGGCGAGCCGGCGTTGCGGCTGGGTCTGCGGCTGGTGAAGTCCCTGTCGCAGGCTGGGGCCGCACGCCTCATCGCGGCGCGCGGCGCGCGGCCCTTTGCGAGCGTGCAGGACATCGCGGCGCGCGCGGCGCTCGAGCGCGCCGACCTCGAGGCACTCGCCGCGGCCGGGGCGTTTGCTTCCTTGAGCGGCAACCGGCACTTCGCGTTCTGGGAAGTCGCGGGCACCGAGCGGGCGCTGCCGCTTGCGCCTGCCGCCGCGCGCGGCGCTTGCCTTACGGAGGGCCGGCCGCTGCTCGCCGCGCCCACCGAGGGCCAGGGGATCGCCGCAGACTACGCGTCCCTGGGACTGACCTTAGGGCGGCATCCACTGGCACTGCTGCGGACACGCTTGCGCGCGGCATCCGTCCTGTCCGCGAGCGAGCTGTCGCAGGCGGCGAATGGCGCGCGCGTTCGCACCGCCGGCATCGTGCTCATGCGCCAGCGCCCGGCGACTGCCAGCGGCGTCACCTTCCTCACCCTCGAGGACGAGAGCGGCCAGGTGAATGTCATCGTGTGGGAGCGGGTCGGGCAGGCGCAGCGTCGCGCCCTCATCGAGTCGCGCCTCCTCGAAGTGCACGGCGAGTTGCAGCAGCAGGACGGCGTCGTTCATCTCATCGCGCGCCGGCTGGTCGATCGCTCGCAGTTGCTCGGGGAACTCCTGACACGCTCACGCGATTTTCACTGACGGCGCGTCCGGAAGAGGAGTTGCACCATGTAGCAACGCGCTCAACGTGTCGGTCAGCGGCTGCGGGTGACCGTACAGGTAGCCCTGCGCATAGCGGACGCCGATGCTGCGCAGGTGGTCGGCCACAGCTTCGGTTTCGACATGCTCGGCGACCGTATGCAGACCGAGTCGGTCGGCGATCAGCACCAGGGCGCGCACCAGGGCGTCGGAGCGGGAGTTGCTCAGGATGTCCTGTACGAACCGGCCGTCGATCTTGATCTGCTGGACCGCCAGTTCCTTCAGGTGCATCAGCGAAGAAACTCCCGTGCCGAAGTCATCAAGCGCCACGCTCGCGCCGAGCTCGGTCACGCGATCGATGAAGCGCCGTGTGGCCGCCAGGTTGCGCAGCGCCGCACCCTCCGTGACCTCGAAGACCAGCAGATCGGCCGGAACCGCCTGCTGCTTGACAGTGGTGCGGACGAAATCCGTGAAGGTTGGTTCAGCGAGCGACTGTCCCGTCAAGTTGACGGAGAAGCGGATGGCTTGTGCAAGCAGCTGCTGCGCGTGTGGTTTGAGGAGCCTGAGCACGCTCTCCACGACCCAGCGGTCCAGTCGTTCGAGCAACTGGTAGCGGTCGGCGGCACCCAGGTACTCGCTGACGCTGATCAGTTGGCCGTCGTGGTCCCTGACGCGCAGCAGAATCTCGAAGCGTGACGGTTGCGCGAACGCCTCGAGCGCGACGATCGGCTGCGCATGCAGCACCAAACGCCCCGCGTCGATGGCATCCATCATGAGGCGTGACTCACCCACCTCCGCGCTGCGTCGCATGATGGTGGTGTCACCGGTGGCGTAGGTTTCGACCCGGTCGCGCCCGCGTTCCTTGGCGACGCGGCATGCCGTCTCGGCGGCGGCGAGTGCTGCGCTCAGGCAGGCGCGGTCGCTCAAAGCGGCGAGTCCCAGGCTGGCGGTGACGTGGCCGGCCGTGCCCGCGAGATTCAGGCCCGCGAGCGCCTTGCGAACGCGATCGCCCCAGCTGCGCGCCTGGTTTATCGTGTGACTGAAGAGCACGGCGGCGTAGCGGTCCCCGCCCAGGTGGCCGGCGATGCAGTCCTCGGGCAGCAACCGTCCTTGCCACAGGCGGGCGATTTCCCGCAGCACCCCGTCGCCGGCCGCGAGCCCCGCAGCCTCGTTGATGGCGTGCATGTGATCAAGATCGGCGTAGACCACGCACGTGGGCTCGCCGTCGCGGAAACGCTGTATGACCTCCAGGTCAAGGGCCGACCAGCGTGCGATTCCGACCTGGCCCTGGGCGCTTACGCGCAGCTGCTCCTCCAGCGCGGGTACGGCGTCGCTGAGCACGCCGAGATCGGCGGTCTCGAACACTGGCTGCTGCCGACCCCGGATGGCGGCCACCAGGCCGACGGTGCTGCCCGCCTCGCGCAGGGGGCACAGCAGGACCCGAAACGGCACGATCGGGCCGCCTGATTTCAGGCGCATGCGGTTCAGCATCTGTGCATCGGCGCGCTCGTGTGCCATCCACCACAACAGCTCGCGTGTGAGGGAGCGTATGTCCCCCGCAACATCGTGCGGCGACGCGGGCGCGATGAGCTCCGCGTTCCAGACGGGCGCGTGCACAGCAACGTGCGCGCACTGCAGTCGCTCCGCCAGTGAAATGAGAAGATCGGTCATGCTGCCTCGACGGCCGCCACCCACGCCACGCAGCGCGGCCGCAGCGTATGGTGAGCCAGGCGCCTGCTGCCCCGGATAGCCCTGCGTCTCAGTGCAGGCAACCGTGTGTGTGAAATGGTTTCAGGTATTTGCTCTGTGCTTATGTCCAGCGTCATTTGCGACCAACAGGAAACTCGGGCGACATAAGCCGCGCCGAGATAAATCCTGAGACGCAGGTCGCATTCGTAAGCCCGGTTGCGCCCCTTTCGTCACTGTCTGGCGACAGCCGTTTCGGTTCAAATGTACTGGAGCAAGAGGGGCTCCAACACAAAGGCTGGAACGCACTCATGGCGATGAAGGCACAGACAAGACGGTGGGTGTTTGCAGTGGCTGTTGCAGCCTCACTGCTGGCAATCCTGTTCTACATGGACCGCAGCCCGGCCACCTCGCACGTTACGCGTGTAGTGCACCTCGGGCAGGGCGTATCGCCAGCCTCTGTACCAGCGGCGCGTGCCGCCGCGGCGCCGCGGAGCGTGGCGGACCCGGTCCGCGAGAGCTACATCGTACAGGCAGCAAGCTCCGGTGAGGCGGCTACTGCAGTAGTACGCGCCGGCGGCAAAGTCACCGGCGATCTGTCCGTGATCCGCGCCGTGAGCGCTTCCCTCGACGAGCACGAGCTTGCCAGCTTGCGCGAGTCGCACGTTGCGCGCCTGCATGTGTTTGCCGACGCAACCGTAACGGCGAGCGCCGTGGGCAGGCTGCCCATCACGCACTACCCGAGCGAAGTGGCAGCTCAGCCGCTGCACGCCGGCGGCGTCACCGGCACCGGCATCACGGTGGCGGTGGTCGACTCCGGCATCTGGAACCAGCTCGGGCCGGATCAGAGCGCCCCAGGGCAGAGCTCAAACCGCGTGCTGGCACAGTACGACGTGATCACTACCAACCAGGGCGGCACAGTCTCGGCGGCGGTGACGGGGCTGACGTCCCTGGTCGCCTCCAACGCCAACGACATCAACGATGTCTTCGGCCACGGCACGCACGTGTCCTCGATCATCGCCAGCAGCGGCGTGGCGACCGACGGCACCTTCCAGGGCGTGGCGCCCGGCGTGAATCTGGTCTCGGTGCGGGTGCTTGGCGCGAACGGCCAGGGCACCTACGCGAACGTGATCAGCGGCATCCAGTGGGTCATTGCCCAGAAGCTCCGCTACAACATCCGCGTAATGAATCTTTCCATAAGCGCGCCCCCGACTTCGGTGTACTGGGAGGATCCGCTCAACCAGGCAGTCATGGCGGCATGGAACGCCGGCATCGTGGTGGTGGTGGCGGCCGGCAACCTCGGCCCGAACCCGATGACCATCGGCGTGCCGGGCAACGTGCCGTATGTGATCACGGTGGGCGCCGTCACCGACAACTATTACCCGATGCAGCCCAGTCAGTACAAGCTCGCTTCATTCTCGTCCGTCGGGCCGACCTACGAGGGGTTCGTCAAACCCGACGTGGTGGCCATGGGTGGACACATCCTCGCCTACGCACCAACCAACAGCACGCTCGCCGACGAGTTTCCGAGCTGGATGAATGCGACCTACGACGACCTCACCATGTCGGGCACCTCGATGGCGACCGCCGTGACCAGCGGGGTCGTCGCCCTGATGCTGCAGGTGAACCCGTCGCTGACTCCAAACGAGGTGAAGTGCCACCTGATGGCCAGTGCCGATCCGGCAGTCAATGCCAACGGCACGCTCGCCTACAGCGTGTTCCAGCAGGGTGCGGGACTCGTCAACGCGCAGGCCGCCGCTTACAGCACGGCCGCCAACTGTGCGAACCAGGGACTCAACGTCCTGCTGGATCTTGCCGGCGTGCAGCACTACGGCGGCCCTGCCAACCAGAATCCCACCACCGGCCAGTACTACATCACCGCCGCGGGCAGCGGCTCGCTGCTCGGGGAGCTGCTGTGGGGCATCGAGAGCCTGGGCTCGGGGCTCGAGTGGAACGGCACCTACACCTCGGGCAGCGGCTACACCTGGAGCAGTGGCTACACCTGGAGCAGCGGCTACACCTGGAGCAGTGGCTACACCTGGAGCAGTGGCTACACCTGGAGCAGCGGCTATACCTGGAGCAGCAGTACGGCATCCAGCTCCGACGCTTCGGGTATCAACAACATCCCTGCCCAGCAGTAACCATGCGCGCGCAATTCCAGGGGGCGCCATGCGCACCCGCAGTCTCCTCGGCGCCCTCGTAACCGGCGCCTGGCTGTGCGGCCCCTCAGGGCTCGTACATGCGGCCGCACCGCTTCCGGCGGTGCGGCCGGTGTATTTCGAGCACCTCACAATGCGCGACGGGCTCTCGCAGGACACCGTCGAAGGGATCCTGCAGGATTCGCGCGGCTATCTGTGGCTGGCGACCGAGAGCGGACTGGACCGCTACGACGGCAATTCGATCCGCGTCTACCGTCGTGAGCGCGGTAACCCGCAGGCCCTCGCCAGCGACTACATCTGGACCATTGCCGAGGATGCGCACGCGGATCTGTGGCTGGCGACCATCGGCGGGGGCGTGGAGCGCTGGGAGCGCAGCAGCGACCGCTTTCAGCAGTTCCGCCACAATCCGGCAGACCCCGCATCCCTCGCCAGCGATGAGGTGCGCACACTCCTCATCGACCACGACGGCCGCATCTGGGCGGGCACGCTGGATCGCGGCCTCGACGTGCTCGATCCGCACACCGGTGTTGCGCGTCACTTCCGCCACCACGACGCCGATCCGCATTCCCTCGCCGCCGACGGGGTATTTGCGCTGCACATGGATCACGCCGGTGGCATCTGGGTCGGCACCGACGGGGGCCTGAGCCGCTACGAGCCCGCTTCGGGCAGCTTCATCAACTACGGCAGATCCGCGGATGGTGCGGGCCTGTCCGACCTGCAGGTGCGCGTCATCAGTGAGGACCATACCGGGGCGCTGTGGATCGGCACGCTGCACGGCGGTGTTGACCGACTTGAGCCCGGTACCGGGCGCGTGACTTCGTTCCGCCACGATGCTGCCAATCCACGCTCGCTCAGTCACGACCGCGTGACTGCGATTCTGGAGGACGATGCGCAGCGCCTGTGGGTTGCAACCGCCGACGGCCTGAACCTCTTCGACCGCTCTTCCGAAGCCTTCGTGCGCTACGGAAACGATCCGGACAACCCGCAGAGCCTGCGCGACAGCGACGTCATGTCGCTCTACCAGGACCGTGGCGGGGTGCTGTGGGTCGGCACGCGCTCAGGCGGCGCGAGCCATTGGAATCCCAATGGCTGGCTGCTCGGACACTATCGCAGTGCGAGCTTTCGCGACACGCAGGTGACGAGCTTCGCCGACGACGGTACAGGCCGCGTGTGGGTTGGCACGAGCGGCGCGGGTCTGGTCGAGATTGACGCGCGCAGCGGCCAGGAGCGGCGCTACGCGCGCGACACGCCAGCGATGCGCCTTAGTGACGATCGCGTCATGGCGCTGCTCTACGACCACAACGGCAGCCTCTGGGTCGGCACCATGTCCGGAGGCCTCGATCGGGTCAATCTTGCCACCCGTAAAGTAGAAGTCTGGCGCACCTCCGCCAGCGATCCGGCCACGCTCCCCGCTGACGGGGTGATGTCGCTGTACCAGGATCGGCTGGGCAGCGTGTGGGTGGGCACCTTCGGCGGCGGCCTGGCGAGCATCGAGCCTGCGAGCGGGCGGGTCACGCGCTATCCCTACGGCGGTGATGCGGCCAACGCGCTGAGCGACGCACGCGTCAGCGCCATCGCCGAGGATGCGCTGGGGAATCTGTGGATCGGCACCCCCGGCGGCGGACTGAATCTTCTGCAGCGCTCGAGCGGGCGCTTCTATCACTATCGGCGCGATGACCACGACAGCACCAGTCTTGCGGACGACGCCATCTACGCGCTGCACGTCGACGGGCGCGGGGAGGTATGGGTGGGCACCGCGGGCGGCGGCCTTGACCAGGTTGTCGGCAGCTCGGCGGCGCCCCTGGCGGTTCATTTTCACAACTACGCCGGCATGTTGCCGAGCCGCGTGGTGTACGGAATCGAGTCCGACGGCGCCGACCGGCTGTGGCTGAGCACCACTAACGGCCTGGTGCGGCTGGATCCAAACAGCCAGACGGTCAAGGTGTTCCACGAATGGCATGGCCTGCAGGGCGAGGACTTCAATTTCAACGCCCACTACCAGGATCGCGACGGCACCCTGTTCTTCGGCGGCAACAATGGCTTCAACGCATTTTCCCCCTCGGCAGCCGGCTTCAGCGCGCCGCCGCCGCATGTGGTGCTGACCGCCGCCGCACGGCTCAACCAGCCGCTCGCCGAGCAGGACCTGCCGGCAGGTGGCCGCCCACTGGCGCTTGCCTATGACGACAAGCTCGTCACTTTCGAGTTCGCCGCGCTCGACTTCACCTCACCTGCCAACAACCGCTATTCCTACCGCCTCGACGGCTTCGAGTCGGCGTGGGTCGATGCCGGGGCGCTGCATCGCGCGACCTACACCAACCTCGGTGCCGGCGACTACGTTTTCCGGGTGCGCGCCGCCAATGCGGACGGCGCCTGGAGCACGGACGAACTGACCGTGCCGGTGCATGTCTCACCCGCACCGTGGGACACCACCCCGGCGCGCGTCCTGTACGCGGCCGCCATGCTGCTGCTGCTCGGGTACCTGTGGCGCCGCTTGCAGGCGCGGCGTGCGCACGCCCTGCGCTACAGCAGAAAGCTCGAGCAGACCGTGCAGGAGCGCACCCAGGAACTGCAGGAACGTAACGCCGAGCTGCAGGTGCTGACGCGCGCCAAGAGCGATTTCGTCGCGCGCATGAGCCACGAGCTGCGCACGCCCATGAACGGCGTGCTCGGTATGACGAGCCTGCTGCTGGATACGCACCTCGACGCGCCCCAGCGGCGCTTCGCCGAGGGTATTCACCGCTCAGCGGATTCGCTGCTGGCGATCGTCAACGACGTCCTCGACCTGTCGAAGATCGAGGCCCGCAAGCTCACGCTCGATCCGGTCGATGCCGATGTGCTGGAGATCGTCGCGCATACGGTGGAAGTGCTGGCGGCGCGTGCCGCGGGCAAGGGCATTGAGCTGCTCTTCGATGAGCCCCTTGTCGCCCTGCCGCGCGTGCGAGTCGACGCGGTGCGGCTGCGGCAGGTGCTCATCAATCTCGGCGGCAACGCCGTTAAGTTCACGGAAGCCGGAGAAGTGACCTTCCGCGTAGTGCCGCTCGCGGCCGCAGGCACGCACGGAGCATTGCGCGTGCGCTTCGAGGTCGCAGACACCGGCATCGGCATCGCGCCCGGGAACCAGGGCAAGGTGTTCGAGCAGTTTGCGCAGGAAGATGCGTCCACGACGCGCCGCTTTGGCGGCACGGGCCTCGGACTTGCGATCTCGCGTCAGATCGTCGAGCTCATGGGCGGGGAGCTGTCCCTCGTCAGCACGCCGGGCGCCGGTTCGACGTTCTCCTTTGAGGTAACGCTGCCGCTGCTGCCGCAATCTGCCGCTGCGACGGCAGCACCGCCGGCGCGGCTCGACGGCGTGCGGGTGCTGGTGGCCGACGACAACGCCGCGGCCCGAGTACTCATGGTCAATGCGCTGCGCGCCTGGGGTGCGCGACCGACGCAGGTCGCCTCGCTGGAGGCGGCGCGTGGCGAGCTGCGCAGCGCCGCCTATGAGGCGGTAATCGTCGATGATCCGTTGCCCGATGGTGTGGCACTGACATTGTTGCAGGAGCTGCAGACGGCCCGCACCGTCAGGCCGCGCGTCATTCGCCTGGTGAGCTTTGCGAATCTGACGCCGGTGCTCGGGAACGCGGATCGCGGCTTTGATGCCGAGGTGACCAAACCCCTGCGTCTGCAGCAGCTGCAGCGCGCGCTCACCGGCCGCGGCGCCGTGGTGGCAGGCGAGGTCGGTGGGCCACGCCTCTCCCGGTTCGCGCCGCTTAGCGGTCACGTGCTGGTGGCCGAGGATCAGCCGCTCAACCGTGAAGTGGCAATCGGCATGCTGGCGGCGCTGGGGCTTACGGCCGACACGGCCAATGACGGGCGCCAGGCGCTGCAGAAGCTCGCGCAGACGCACTACGACGCCGTGCTCATGGATTGCGAAATGCCGGTCATGGATGGGCTGGCGGCAACGCGGGAGCTGCGGCGCGTCGCGGGCGGCGGCCCGCGCCTGCCAGTCATTGCTTCGACCGCCGATGCCACCGCCGAGGCGCGCGCCGCGTGCGCGGACGCCGGCATGGATGATTACCTGACCAAGCCATTTACGCGTGAGGCTCTGCACGCCACCCTCGCGCGTTGGCTCCCGGCGGCGCCGGCGGCGGCAGCGACCGCGGCGCCGCAAACTGCAGCCGCGCCGCCAGCGGACCCGGGCGCCGAACTGCTGCTGGACCGCGCCACGCTCGCCGCGCTGCGCGCCCTGCCGGCGCGCGGTTCGCGCGACATGCTCAGCCACATCGCGACCGGCTACCTTGCCGATTCACAGGAAATGCTGCTGCGAATCGAACGCGCAGTGCACAATCGCGACGCCGCCGAACTGGCGCGCGCCGCGCATGCGTGGCGCTCCTGCAGCGGCCACGTCGGCGCGCTGGGCCTGATGAGCCTGTGCCGCGAGCTGGAAAAATGCGGCCGTGCGGGGGATCTCGCCGGCGCGCCGGAACTGCTCACGCAACTGCGCGCGCTGTACCCGCGGGTATGCGAGGAATTGGACGACGAGATAAGGAAATCAGCGTGACAAGGGAACTGACAGTGCGCGTGCTGGTGGCGGACGATGACCGCCTGCTGCGTGACATCGCCGCCGCGACGCTCGAGAGTGCCGGCTTCAAGGTCGAGGCGGTAGCGAGCGGCGATGCGGCGGTGGCGGCGTGCGCGCGGGCGATGCCGGACATCGTGCTGCTCGATGTCGAAATGCCGCAAGGTGATGGCTATCAGGCCTGCGCGAACATCAGGGCGCTGCCCGGGGGCTTCGACGTACCCGTCGTCATGGTTACGGGTCTCGATGATCCCCTGTCCATCAACTTCGCCTACGACGCGGGCGCCACAGACTTCGTCGTCAAGCCCATCAACTGGGCACTGCTCGTGCACCGCATCCGCTACGTGCTGCGCGGCGCGCGCACCATCGAGGCGTTGCGCCTTTCCGAGCAGAAAAACTCGGCGCTGCTGAGGGCCATACCCGATGGCATTCTGCTGGTGAACGCCGCGGGCTCCATCAGCCACTGTTTCAGCCCGATCCCGGGACTGGCGGCCACCCAGGCGCATGCCGCCGGCGCACTGCACTTGAGCGAGTTGCTGCCGCACACGGCGCTCACCCGGGCCATGCAGTGCCTGGATGGGACTTTGCGCGGCACCCCGTCGGCTTTCGAATTTTCGCTTCCCGAGGGGACGACGCCGCGGCACTTCGAGTGCCGCTACCTGCCGAACGCCACCGGACAGGTGCTCGCCATCGTGCGCGACATCACGCAACGCAAGGAGACCGAGGCGCACATCCACCGGCTGGCGTACTTTGATGCCCTCACCGGGCTGCCGAACCGCGAGTGGATCGGGGACTACCTGGCGCAGTCGCTCAGCGACGCGGCGGAGCGCAAGCGCAGCGTGGCGCTGCTCTTCATCGACCTCGACCAGTTCAAGCGCATCAACGACACGCTCGGTCACGAGACCGGGGATGCGCTGTTGCGCCAGGTGGGGGAGCGCCTGACGGCGGCCCTTGCCGGTGTGGGCGAGGGCGGCGGACAGGTGGCGCGCGGCCGCGGGCAGCTGGCGCGCGTCGGTGGTGATGAGTTCATTGTAGTGCTGACGGGGCACCCCACGGTCGCCGATGCCGAGCACGCGGCGCAGCGCATCCAGGCCTCGCTCGTGACGCCGTTCCTGCAGGGCGGTTACGAGCTGGTGGTGACACCGAGCATTGGCATTGCGCTGTATCCGGAACACGGCACGGACGCGCAGACGCTCCTGAAAAATGCCGACGGAGCCATGTATGAGTCAAAGGCGAGCGGCCGCAACCAGTTCCGCGTCTACACCAGCGCCGTCAACGCGCGCGCGCTCAAGCGCCTGTCGCTGGAGATGGAGTTGCGTCGCGCCTTCGAGGATGAACGGCTGGAGCTGTACTACCAGCCGCAGTACGACTCGCACAGCCTGCAGCTCGCGGGCGCGGAAGCGCTGTTGCGCTGGTTTCACCCGCAGCGCGGCCAGATTCCGACCGGGGACTTCGTCGCCGTGGCCGAGGAGACCGGGCTGATCGCGGACATTGGCCGCTGGACCTTGCAGCGGGCGTGCCGCGACCTGCATCGCTGGCGCGAGGCGGGACTCGCCGTGCCCTCAATCGCCGTGAACGTCTCGGGGCGGGATTTCATGCGCCAGGACGTGCTGCTGCGTATTTCGAAGGTGGTGGAGGAGGCGAACCTGCCCGCATCGCTCTTCGAGCTCGAGCTTACCGAGGGCGTCCTCATGCAGGACCTCGAAGGCGGGCAGCGCTCGCTGCAGGCGCTCAAGGAGTTCGGGTTTGCGCTGGCGGTGGACGACTTCGGCACCGGCTACTGCTCGCTCAACTACCTGAAGCGCTTTCCGCTCGATACGCTGAAGATCGACCGCGCCTTCGTGAACGACATCACGGTGGATGCGGATGACGCCACCATCGTGCGCGCCATCATCGGCTTGGGTCACAACCTCAATCTCAAGCTCGTTGCCGAGGGCGTCGAGACCCAGGAGCAGCTGAAGTTCCTGCGCCAGGAAGGCTGCGATCTGGTGCAAGGATATCTCATGAGCAAGGCGATCCCGGCGGACGCTTTCATGGCGCTGCTGCGCGCGCCGGATGCGGCGCCAGGACCGCAGTCGACCGCCGGCGCCGGCAAGCGCGGCGCGGGCAGCTGAGCGCGCGTCCGGTCAACCGCGCGGGTTGCGCGGGGCCTTGCGGGGCGCACCGTCGCCGATCTGGTAATCCTCGAAATCGCTGGTGAGTTCGGCGGTGTGCTTGTCCTCGAGCAGCCGCTCAAGACGGCGCCACGCCGGATCACCAGCCTTCTGGCCGCGGCGCTTGGCAAGATCAAGGTCCTTGGTGACCTGATCGAGATCGACGTCCCCGTCCCCGATGACAGGTTCGTCGGCCTCTTCGTCCTCAAACTCTTCTTCCGGCTTCTCGCTCACGCGGGACCTTCCTGTCCGGCAGGAATTCTTGACGGCGCGAAGTTAAAACAGATCCGGTGACAACTGCAACGTCGCGTTTGAGTCTTTGTGAACGGGTGCCCACCGCGCACCCCGGGGCCGGTCATGCGCCCCCGGGGCCGGTCAATGGATCAGCTGATTGATCTCAAAGATTGGTAACAACATGGCAAAAACGATCCCCATGACGAACAGGCCCATCACCACGATGAGCAGGGGGCCCATCAGCCCCACCAGGGCGGACAGGAGTCCATCCAGCTCGCGCTCCTGGCTGATGGCGGCCCGTTCGAGCATGTGCTCGAGCTGCCCGCTCGACTCGCCGCTGGAGATGAGGTGGATGGTCATGGGGGGGAACTGGCGGGAGGCGGCGAGCGAGCGGCCGATGGGAGCGCCCTCACGTACGCGCGCGGCGGCATCCGTCACCGCATCCCGCATCGGCAGATTCGTCACGACTTCCGCGGAGATACGCAGGGCCTCGAGCACCGGTACGGCGCTTGCCGCGAGGATGCTGAAGGTGCGCGTGAAACGCGCCGTGTTAAAGCCGCGCGTGAGCTTACCGACGAGCGGCGTGCGCAGCTGCAGGCGCTGGAAACGCCGCTTGGCGGCAGGATCGCGCTGCCAGCGCTGGAACAGCATGTAGGCGATGATTGCCACGATGAGCAGATAAATCCCATACGAGCGCAGGAAGGCGCTGACGGCGATGAGGATTCGGGTGATCAGCGGCAGCTGTGCTTTCTGCGCCACGAACACCGCGACCACCTTGGGCACGACAAATACCAGCAGCAGCGAGACGATGCCAAAGCACATCACCGTGAGGACGATGGGGTAGAGCAGCGCCGCCAGCACCTTCTGGCGGATCTGTTCGCGAGTCTCGGTGTACTCGGCGAGCCGCTCGAGCACGTCATCGAGGTGCCCGGACTGCTCGCCGGCGGCGACCGTGGCGCGGTAGATCTCTGGAAACACGCGCGGGAACTCGGCGAATCCGTCGGCGAGTGTGTGGCCTTCCATGACCCGCGCACGCACCCCGAGCACGATGCTCTGCACACGCGGCTTCTCGGTCTGCTGCGAGACCGCGAGCAGGGACTCCTCGAGCGGCAGCCCGGCCCGCACCAGGGTCGCGAGCTGGCGCGTGAACAGTGAGAGATCGGTGCTCGATACGCGCCGTAGCAGGCTGAAGGAGCGCTGGCGCTTGGCCTCTTTCTGCGCCACTTCGGTGACGGCCACCGGCAGGAGCTGCTGCTCACGCAGCAGCTGACGGATATGGCGCGGTGTGTCGCCTTCGAGGATGCCGGTGCGTTCCTTGCCGGCGGCGTCCAGAGCCGTGAATTCGAACGCGCCCAACTCAGTCCTCGCGCGTCACACGCAGGACTTCCTCGATGGTGGTTTCGCCGCGCAGCACGCGGGCGCGGCCGTCATCGCGAATGGAGGGGGTCGTGGCGCGCGCGTGGCGCTCGATCTCCTGCTCCGAGACACCGTCGTGGATCATGGTGCGCATGGAGTCATCCGCCACGATCAGTTCGTAGATGCCGGAGCGGCCGCGGTAGCCACCGGTGGGGTCACGACCGGGTCGGTAGAGGACCGGGGAGGGCTCGTCGGCTTTGAGGTTGAGGAGGCGCCGCTCGTACTCGCCGGCCTGGAAGGGCTGTTTGGAGTCGGGGCTTAAGACCCGCACCAGACGCTGCGCCAGCACTCCGATCAGGCTCGAGGACAAAAGGAACGGCTCGATACCCATGTCGCGCAATCGCGTGATCGCCCCCGCGGCGGTGTTGGTGTGGAGCGTGGAGAGCACCAGATGCCCGGTGAGGCTCGCCTGGACTGCAATCTGCGCCGTTTCAAGATCGCGGATTTCGCCGATCAGCACCACGTCCGGGTCCTGGCGCAGGATCGCGCGCAGTCCGCGAGCGAAGGTCATCTCGACCTTGGTGTTCACCTGCGTCTGGCCGATGCCGTCGATGTAGTACTCGATCGGGTCCTCGACGGTCATGATGTTGCGCGTGTTGTCGTTCAGGCGCTCGAGGGCTGCGTACAGCGTGGTGGTCTTGCCGGAGCCGGTGGGACCGGTGACCAGCAGGATCCCGTGCGGCTTGTGGATCAGTTCGTCGATGAGCTGCTGAATACTCGCATCCATGCCAAGGGAGTCCAGATCGAGCTTGCCCGCCTGCTTGTCGAGGATACGCAGCACCACCCGCTCGCCGTGGCCGGAAGGGATGGTGGACACGCGCACATCGACCGCACGTCCGGCGATCTTCAGGCTGATGCGCCCGTCCTGCGGCAGGCGCTTCTCTGCGATGTCGAGGCGCGACATGACCTTGATGCGTGATACCACGAGGGGCGCCACGGCACGCTTGGATTGCAGTACCTCGCGCAGCACGCCATCGACACGGAAGCGGATCACGAGCCGGTTCTCGAACGGCTCGACATGAATATCGGATGCGTTTTCCTTCACCGCCTGCGTGAGGACCGCGTTGATCAGGCGGATGATCGGCGCGTCGTCCTCGCTGTCGAGAAGGTCCGCCTGCTCAGGCAGATCCTGCGCGAGGTGCGCAAGGTCGGTGGTGTCATCGAGCCCTCCCATCGCCTCCATGGCATCGGAGCCGCCCTCGTAGGCCTGGCGCAGGAGCGCCTCAAACTGCGCCTCCGGCACCCGTTCGAGCTTCAGTGAGCGCCTGAGGTACCGGCGCACCTCAGCGAGCGCCTGGGGCGAGGCGGTGTCACGGTAGGTGCACTCGGCCACCCCATCCACGACCCGGTTGACGAGCACGCCGTGGCGCTTCGCGAAGGCGAAGGACAGCCGCCGGTCCAAGGCGACCTCGGTGTCGGCAGGGGCGGCCAGGGCGGCGTCATTCATGGTGTGCCCGGCGTCGTCGTGGCAGGAGCCTGGGTCGCGGCCGGTGCCGGGGCTGCGGTGTTGTTCGGGGCCGGCATGCCAGGTGCCACCGTGCTGCCGGCCGGCGGTGCCGGGGTCGGCGCGGGCGTCGTCGGCTGGCTCGCAGCCGGTGTGGCCGGTGCCGCTCCGGATGGGGTCGCAGAGCGCGGCCCCGCAGTGTTCGGATCGATGGTGCTCGGGGCCGCGGCGCCCGGGGCTGCGGAGCCCGGGGCCGCCGGCGTATTGGGCGCGACACCGGGGATTGCCAGCTCGCCCCGGTTCAGCGGCGGCATCTGGCCCCGCGACACGCCGGGCAGCAGCGGTATGGCGTCATGCGTCTTCAGGCTCTTTTGCTGATCGAGCAGGTAGTTGTACTTGAGGTCGGTCTCGTACGCGGCCTGCGCCGGATCGCGCAGGATCTTCGGCCGGATGAACATGATCAGGTTGTTCTTGGTGGAAGTCGCGGCGCGGTTCTTGAACAGGTAGCCGATGATCGGGATGCTGCCGAGGCCCGGCACGCGATCCTCGCTCTTGGTGCTGTCGTCCTCGATCAGGCCGCCGAGCGCCACCACGCCGCCGTCCTCGATGAGCACCGTGGTGGTGATGGTGCGCTTGTTGGTGACGAGGTCCACAGCTCCTGCGGGCTTGGCGCCGATGCTCGAGCTCTCGATGGAGATCTTGAGCATCACCTGCCCGCCCTCCGGAGAAATGGTCGGCGTCACCTTGAGGATGGTGCCGACCTCTTCGCGCTGGATAGTCTGGAAGGGATTCACCGAGCCGCCAGTGACGGCGGTACCACTGGTGTACTGGCCGGTGATGAACGGCACTTCCTGCGCCACTTTCAGCTCCGCCTCCTGGTTGTCCATGGTCACCGCCGAGGGGGTGGCGATAACGTTGGTATCCGTGTCTGTCCGGATCGCGCGCAGCATGGCCGCGAAATTCACGCCGGTGCCCGCGATGCGGCCGATGCCGAGGGTCGTGCCCGTGAGGAGGGTGGTCGAAATATTGGCCGGGTTCTCCGCGGCGGTGGCGAGATCCACGATGCTGGTGCCGCCCACGGGGCTGACGAAACTGCCGATCGGCACGGTGCCGCCCTGCGAAAACGCCGCCCAGTTAATGCCCAGTTCGGAGTCCTTGGTAACGTCGACTTCGGCGATGATCGCCTCGACCAGCACCTGGGGCTTGCGGATGTCGAGCTTGTCGATGATGTCCATCACCGCGCGCATGATTTTCGGCGGCGCGGTGATGACCAGCGCGTTGTTGGCGGGGTCCGCCCAGATCATGGCGCTTTTCTCGGCCTGCGCCACTGGCGAGGCCGCCGCGCCGCCGGCTCCCGCGGCCGCGCCCGAGGCCTGCGCGATCCCGGTGATCTGCTCCTTGAGTTTCGGGGCGATCTTTTCCGCATCCGCGTAGTGCAGGTAACGCACGCGCGTGTCCCCACCGCTCTCCAGCGGCGTGTCCAGGTGCGCGATGAGCGCGCGGAGACGCAGCCGCTGAGTCTGCTCGCCGCCGAGCAGCACGCTGTTGGAGCGTTCGTCCGCCACGACCTTCACGCTGGCGCCTTCGCCGGCGGCCGCGCCCTGGTAGAGGGAATTGACTACCCGCACGACCTCCGCCGCCGAGGCGTTGGTGAGCGGCACGATCTCCACGTCCTGGCCGCCAACCTGGTCGATGCGCCGGATGATGCGGATCATGCGGTTCACGTTGCTGGCGCGGTCGGAAATGATGAGGATGTTGGAAGCCGGATAGGCGACCAGGTGCGCGTACTGCGGGACCATCGGTCGCAGGATCGGCACCAGCTGCGACGCGCTGAGGTTCTTCACGTCCACCACCTGGGTGACCATCTCGTCGGAAGTGGGGCTGACACGATCCGGCAGGTCGATGCCGGGCATTTGCCGCGCGTTGGCGTCGGGGACGATTTTCACCACGTTCCCGGCCGGCACGGCGACGAAGCCGTACACCTGCAGGATGGACAGGAACGTCTCGTAGAATGCCGCCGGCGTCATCGGCGTCGAGGACAGCATGGTCACCTGCGCGCGCACGCGCGGATCGATGATGAAGGTCTTGCCGGTCGCCGCGCTCACCGCTTCGGCGATCTGCGTGATGTCCGCATCCTTGAAATTCGGAGTAATGCGCTGCGCCTGCTGCTGCGCAGCGGCGATCGAGACGGTCATCAGCACCGCGAGCGTGCAAACCGCAAATGAACGAAGACGTGTCACTGCATACCCCCAAAAACCCGCGTGCTAATCGTCCGAACCCGGCGTCTGCGTCGCTGGCGTCGGTGCCGGCGGCACCGCCTGTGCCGGCGCCGCCCCGGTCTGAGGCGCGCCTGGCGCCTGCGGCATTGGCGTGGCCAGGCCCTCCGCCTCCTGCTCTACCTGGGCTATGTTCAATGTCAGATCCTGCTGCTGCCCGTTGCGAATGACCGTGACGTGCGCCTCACTCGCGGATCCCAAAGTGCGCATGATCTGCTCGCCGCGCTCCGGGTCGTCCAGCGGGGTACCGTTGATCGCCGTGACCTCATCTCCCGGCCGTAGCCCCAGGTGCTGGAACGCCAGCCGGTTGCGTCCCGGGAACACCCGGAAGCCAGTCACCTTGCCGTGCTCGGTCACGGCCTGCGGGCGCATGACGTCCCCGATGAGCCCGGGCTGCTCGCTAATCATCTGCCGCATGCGCTCGAGGGAGGGGTTCTGGCCCTGCAGCGCGGCGCTCGAGGGCGGCGGAGCGCTGCCGGCGACCTGGTGCGGCAGAGCCAGGGATTCGAGCTGGCCATTACGATCGATTACGACCCGGTCGGCGTAGACGGAATGCAGTTTCGCGCCGCCCGGAACGTTGTCGCCGACCGCAAATACCTTGGTGGTTTGTGCGGTCGGTCCCAGGATCGCGAGCCCGTTTTGTGGATCATTGCCAGCGATGATTCCGGTCAGCACCAGGGGCATGCTCGTCTGCGGCGCGTTCGCTCCATTCTCCAGTGCCGCCGGGGCGCTGCCGAAAAGGTGCGCATTGGTGATGGCGGCGACATCCAGCGCGTGTGAGGCGCCGTTTGCCCGACCGCCCGGCACGGCGGCCTTGCGGCCCCCGGCCCCGCCGAGGTCCGTGACGATGATCGCGGCCTGCACCGCAATGGCAAGGGCCAGAGCCCAGGTCGCGATGCGCGGCCCGTCGCTGATGAGCCTTCCGCGCCACTGCTGCGCAGCCGGCAAGCCCTCGAGCCAGGAGGCGGCATTCATGGAACGGAAAACATGGCTTTAGTGAAGGTCCTCAAGGCGGCTGCGGGTACTGCGCGCGGGTGCGAGTGTACGGTTCGCGCGCGCTTTTGCCGGGGCAATCATACGGGTGCGCCGCTTGTGCTCTCAAGCGATTGTTTCTCAAGGGGTAAGTAGCGCACATTGTGGCAGGCTTGTGTTGCCGTTTCGCGACCCATATAAAGACTCTCATGCCCGATCCGCATCCGGTTCGCCCCGACAGTGGCGTCGTCGTCGAAGAGGCGCGGCCGGAGGTCAAGCAGCCACCGTTGTATCGTGTGGTATTGATCAACGATGACTACACCCCCATGGAGTTTGTCGTCGATGTGCTGGAAAAGTTCTTTGGCCTCGATCGCCCGACCGCGACGCGCATCATGCTCGAGGTCCACACACGCGGTAAGGGCGTCTGCGGGGTCTTCACATACGAGATCGCTGAAACTAAGGTGGCGCAGGTGACAACCTACGCACGCGATCACCAGCATCCGCTCATGTGCACACTGGAAGAGGCCTGATGCTATCCAACGAGCTTGAATTCTGCCTCAACGACGCGTTTCACCAGGCCCGCGAAGCGCGCCATGAGTACCTCACGGTCGAGCACCTGCTGCTCGCCATCCTCGAGACTCCGAGGGTGCGCGAGGTGCTGCGCGGCTGCGGCGCGGATCTCGCCAAACTCAAGCAGGAACTGAGAAACCATATCGCGCAATCCACGCCGAAGCTCGACGAGGGCGAGGAGCGCGAGGTGCAGCCGACGCTCGGCTTCCAGCGCGTCCTGCAGCGCGCCGTGTTCCACGTGCAGTCGAGCGGCAAGAAAGAGGTGGGCGTCGGCAATGTGCTGGTCGCGATCTTCAGCGAGAAGCAAAGCCACGCGGTGTTTCTCCTCAACCGCGCGCACGTCACGCGGCTCGACGTGGTGAACTACATCTCCCACGGGCTTCCCAGGAGCGCCGAAGACAAGTCGGACCGGGACAAGGAAGAGGCGGCCGGCGACGGCGAGCGTGACGCCGAGGGTGGCAGCGCGCTCGAGAAGTACACCAGCAACCTCAACCGCTTCGCGCAGGAAGGCCGCATTGATCCGTTGATCGGCCGCAAGCTCGAAGTCGAGCGCACGATTGAGATCTTGTGCCGCCGCCGCAAGAACAATCCCCTGTACGTCGGGGAAGCCGGCGTCGGCAAGACCGCGATTGCGGAAGGTCTCGCGCGCCTGATTGTCGAAGGCAAGGTGCCGGAGGTGCTCTCCGACTGCAGTATTTTCGCGCTCGACATGGGCGCGCTCATTGCCGGCACCAAGTATCGCGGTGATTTCGAGAAACGCCTGAAGGGCGTGATCACGGAGCTGAAGAAGCTCCCCGGGGCGATTCTCTTCATCGACGAAATTCACACGGTGATCGGCGCGGGAGCTGCTTCCGGTGGGGTCATGGATGCCTCGAACCTCATCAAGCCGGTCCTCACCAACGGTGAGATCCGCTGCATCGGCTCGACCACCTACCAGGAATACCGGGGAATTTTCGAGAAGGACCATGCTCTCGCCCGGCGTTTCCAGAAGATCGACGTGGTCGAGCCCTCGGTGGCCGAGACCATCGAGATCCTGTTCGGACTCAAGCCGCGCTTCGAGGAGCACCACGGCATCACCTATGCCGACGACGCGCTGCGTGCCGCGGCGGAGCTTGCCGCGCGACACATCAACGAACGCCATCTGCCCGACAAGGCAATTGACGTGGTCGACGAGGCCGGCGCGCGCGCGCGCCTGAAGCCGGCCGCCGAGCGCGAGCCCAGGGTCGAGGTGCGCCACATCGAGGACGTGGTGGCACGCATGGCACGCATCCCCGCGAAGAGCGTGTCACTGTCAGATCGCGAGATTCTCAAAAACCTCGAGCGCAATCTGAAGCTGGTTATTTTCGGGCAGGATAAGGCGATCGATGCGCTGGCCTCCGCCATCAAGATGGCGCGTTCGGGACTGGGCGAGGCGAGTAAGCCCGTGGGCAACTTCCTGTTCGCAGGCCCCACCGGCGTCGGCAAGACCGAGGTTACGCGGCAGCTGGCAATCTGCATGGGCGTGGAATTCCTGCGCTTCGACATGTCCGAGTACATGGAGCGCCACACGGTGTCGCGCCTGATCGGCGCGCCTCCTGGCTACGTCGGGTTCGACCAGGGGGGGCTGCTCACCGAGGCGATAGCCAAGCATCCGCACTGCGTGCTGCTCCTGGATGAGATTGAAAAAGCACACCCGGATGTCTTCAACCTGCTGCTGCAGGTGATGGACCACGGCACCCTCACGGACAACAACGGCCGCAAGGCGGACTTCCGCCACGTGGTCATCGTGATGACGACCAACGCCGGCGCGCAGGAGATGGCGCGCCCGTCCATCGGCTTTACGCACGCCGACAACGCCAGCGATGGCATGGAGGCGATCCGCAGGATTTTCACGCCGGAGTTCCGCAATCGCCTGGACGCCGTCATTCAGTTTGCGGCGCTGGATCCGGTAACCATCGAGCGCGTGGTCGACAAGCTCATCCTCGAGGTCGAGGCGCAGCTCGAGCAAAAGGGCGTGAGCATCAGCCTCGATGAGGCGGCCCGGCGCTGGATTGCACAGAAGGGTTATGACCCGAAGATGGGAGCGCGACCGATGGCGCGCACTATCCAGGAGCACATCAAGCGGCCGCTCGCCGAGGAACTGCTGTTCGGGCGGCTCGCGGGCGGCGGTCACGTGCGCGTGTCGGTGAGTGAGGATGGCTCGCAGCTGGCGCTCGAGTGCGAGCCGTCACAGGTACCGGCAGTTCCGGCCTGAGTTCATTGGGCAAAATCGCCTGCGGCGATTTTGCCGGACATCAGCTGCGTTTGCGCCGGCAAAAGGCGTGGCTTTTGCCGGCTGCGTAGCGCCCGGCTTACCGACCGCGATAGATGATGCGGCCCTTGGTCAGGTCGTAGGGCGTCATTTCCACGGTGACGGCATCGCCGGTCAGGATGCGGATGTAGTTTTTGCGCATCTTCCCGGAAATATGCGCGGTCACGATGTGGCCATTCTTCAGCTTCACCCGAAACGTCGTGTTGGGCAGGGTCTCAACGACCTCGCCTTCCATCTGGATGGCATCTTCTTTGGACATACAGCCCTAAACGGCCTTACGGGGCGCGGATTGGAGCACAAACGGCGCTCACCTGGCAATTTACCAGGGCGTGTCAATGCTGCGGAAGCAAGCGTATGGCACGGCCGATGGACTAAGGGGGTGCGTGCTCGCGCAGCAGCGATTCGAACTGCGAGCGCGGAATGCAGCGCACCCCGAGGCTTTCGAGGTGGCGCGAGGGAAGCTGGCAGTCGATCACCGCCACGTTGTTGCGTGCGCACATCGAAACCACGTGTGCGAGGGCCACCTTGGAGGCGTCGCGTTCGCGGCTGAACATCGATTCGCCGAAGAACATGTCGCCCAGGCGCACGCCGTACAGGCCCCCGGCAAGCTCACCGGCGCGCCAGACTTCGACGCTGTGCGCCACGCCAAGCCGGTACAGCTCCAGGTACGCCGCGCGCATGTCGGAGGTGATCCACGTGCCGGGACTTGCCGTGCGCGGGGCGGCGCAGCCGTCGATGACCGCGGCAAAGTCACGATCCTCCGAGACGCTGAACTCCCCGCGGCGAATGGTCCGCGCGAGGCTGCGGCTGCAGTGAAACTCGTCCGGAAAGAGCACCGCGCGTGGGTCCGGCGACCACCACAGCACCGGCTGTCCCGGGGAATACCAGGGGAAAATCCCGCGCGCGTAGGCCGCGACGAGGCGCGCGGGAGACAGGTCGCCGCCCGCCGCGAGGAGTCCGGCCGGTTCCTCCAGTGCCTGCTCGAGCGGCGGGAACCACTCCGGCGCATCAAGGGGGGAGAGCCAGGTGATGCTTTTCACGGCACGATCTGCGCCAGGCGGCGTCCCCGGTAGGGGACGTGCCCCTGGACCTCCAGAGCGTAGGCGTCCACCGCCGCGGCCTCGCGCCGCAGGTAATCGGCGATGGCGGCGCGGAATTGCAGATCGGCGATGTAGTGGCCTGACCAGGTGATGGTGGGCTCGAACCCGCGACTCACCTTGTGCTCGCCCTGCGTGCCGGGCTCGAAGCGCGCGATACCGCGTTCGATGCAGAACTCAATCCCCTGGTGATAGCAGGCTTCAAAGTGCAGGCTGTGGTAGTCGGCGGCCGCTCCCCAGTAGCGCCCGAAGAGAGTCTCCCGGGAGCAGAAGAAGATCGCCACCGCCACGACTGCCCGCTGGTACACCGCGAGTTTGACCATGAACGAGTCGGGCAGTGTGCGTGCGATTTCGCTGAAGAACGCGCGCGTCAGGTACGGCTCGTGGCCGTGGCGCAGGAACGTGTCGCGATGCAGGGCATAGATATGATCGAGGAGCGCCTCATCGAGTTCGCCGCCGAAGCGCGTCTCGAAGCGCACCCCGGCCTCGGCCACGCGCCGCCGCTCGCGGCGGGCTTTCTTGCGTTTTTCTGCCGTGAAAGTGCCGAGGTAGTCATCGAACGTGGCGTAGCCGCGATTGCGCCAGTGAAACTGGCAGTCACGGCGCAGCAACCACCCGCGGGCCTCGCACGCGGCGCGCGTCGCTTCGTCCAGGAACAAGGCGTGCACGCCCGAGAGAGCGTGATGTCCGGCATAGCGCTCCAGTTCCGCGAGCAGGCGTGGCGCGGCTGCGGCGCGCTCCACATCGGCGCGCACCAGCAGGCGCGGCCCGGTGGCGGGCGTGAAGGGCGCGGCGAGCGTCAGCTTCGGGTAATAGCGGCGGCCCATGCGCTCGTAGGCTTGCGCCCACGCGAAGTCGAACACGAATTCGCCGTAGGAGTGGCTTTTGAGGTAGGCGGGCGCGGCGGCCGCCAGTCCGCGCGCGTCTCGCAGACTGAGGTAGCACGGCTGCCAGCCGGTGTCGGTGCCGACACAATTTGTGTGTTCGAGGGCGGCGAGAAACTCATGACGCATGAACGGATGCGCGTCCGCCCCGAGGGCGCTCCACTCGGTGGAGCCCAGCGTATCGATGCTGTCGCTGAATGCGGCCTGGTCCAAGGGCGTGACCGGTAAGCGCGCTACGGGCGCTGCCGCGTGTCGAGCGCCTCGAGGTAGCGGTCCGCGTCGAGCGCGGCCATGCACCCGGCGCCGGCGGAAGTGACTGCCTGACGGTAGACGTGGTCGGCAACGTCACCGGCGGCAAAGACCCCGGGGCTGCTGGTGGCGGTGGCATCGCCGTCCAGTCCGCTCTTGATGGTGAGGTAACCCTCGCGCATCGCGAGCTGTCCGGTAAACAGCGTCGTGTTGGGGCTGTGGCCGATGGCGACGAAGAGCCCGGTCACGCCGAGCGTGCTGGTCTTGCCATCGGGCAGGGCGCGCAGCCGTACGCCGTTCACGCCGTGCTCGGTGCCGAGCACCTCGTCCACCGTATGGTTCCAGATCACGGTCATCTTGCCCGCGCTCACCTCGCGGAACAGCCGTTGCTGCAGGATCTTCTCGGCGCGCAGCTTGTCGCGACGGTGTACCAGCGTGACGTGCTCGGCAATGTGCGAGAGATACAGGGCTTCCTCGACCGCGGTGTTGCCGCCGCCGACCACCGCCACGCGATGGCCGCGGAAGAAAAAGCCGTCGCAGGTCGCGCACGCCGACACCCCCCGCCCGCGGAAGCGCTCCTCGGAGTGCAGGCCCAGGTACTTGGCGGTCGCCCCGGTGGCAATAATGAGCGCATCGCAGCTGTAGCCGCCGGCATCGCCGGCGAGGCGCAGGGGCCGCGCGCCGAGCTCGACAGTGTGAATGTGATCGTTCACGATCGTGGTGGCGAAGCGCTCCGCATGACGTTTCATGCGCTCCATGAGCGCCGGGCCCTGCAGCCCTTCGACATCCCCGGGCCAGTTGTCCACGTCGGTGGTGGTCATGAGCTGGCCCCCCTGCTCGACGCCGGTGATCAAAAGCGGCGCGCGGTTGGCGCGCGCGGCGTACACCGCGGCGCTGTAGCCGGCAGGGCCGGAGCCTAAGATGATGAGGCGACTGTGCCGGATGCTCGTCATGGGTGTCTACTATAATGGCGGCTTGCCTATCTTAAAGACGGAGACTGAAGTAATTGGCTGAATCCTCGGCGCAGGCGCGCGGCGCGCCCCGCTTTTCATCGGCCGTATCCCGCGGCCTGCGGGAGAGCGCCATCATCGCCATCGGCATCGTGGCGCTGGTGCTGTTCGTCGCGCTCGTCAGCTACAGTCCCGACGACCCGGGCTTTTCCTTCACCGGCAGCTCCTCTGCCATCCACAACCGCATCGGGCTCATCGGCGCGTGGCTCGCCGACGTGCTGTTTTTCCTGTTCGGACGCCCGGCGTTCCTGTTCCCGCTGGTGCTGGGGGCTGTGTGCGTAGGACTGCAGCGGCGGCTGAAGGCTGAACCCACCTCACGGGCCAACACACTGGTGCGTGTTGCGGGGTTCCTGCTGGTGCTGGTGGCGAGCTGCGCGCTCACCACGTTGCACTGGCAGCCGGGGCCGCTGCGCCAGAGCGCCGGTGGAGTGATCGGCAGCGTGGTCGGCGGCAGCCTCGCGGCCGGCCTGAATTTCCTGGGCGCCACTCTCCTCATGATCGCCGCCTGGATGGCCGGTCTTTCGCTCGCCTTCGGGGTCTCCTGGCTCACTATCATGGATCGGCTGGGGGCTGCCACCTGGGAGGGGGTCGGCTGGGTGCGGGGGCGCTTTGCCTCGCGACGCGATGCGGCCGAGGGGCGCGAACGGCGCCAGGCGCGCAAGGACGCGGTCGAGACCTCACAGAAAAAATCTGCAACCCGCGCGCCGCCGCGGATCGAGCCGCCTCAGCCCATCGTCGAGAAGAGCGCGCGCGTCGAGCGCGAGCGGCAGGTACCGCTGTTTGATCGGCCGAAGGCGAATGAGCTGCCGGCGCTGAAGCTGCTGGACGACCCGCCGCCACGCGAGCCCTTGTATTCGGCCGAAGGTCTCGAGGCGCTCTCGCGCCTGGTGGAAATGAAGCTCAAGGACTTCGCCATCGATGCCGAGGTGGTGGCCGTGCAGCCAGGCCCGGTGGTGACGCGCTTCGAGCTGCGTCCGGCTCCCGGCGTCAAGGCCAGTCAGATCACGGCTCTCGCCAAGGACCTGGCGCGCGCGCTGTCGGTGCTCTCGGTACGCGTGGTGGAGGTCATTCCGGGCAAGAGCGTGATGGGACTTGAGATCGCGAACGAAAAGCGCGAGGTGGTCACCCTGGGCGAGATTCTGCGCTCCAAGGCCTACGACGAGATGCACTCGCCACTCGCGCTCGCGCTCGGCAAGGACATCGGCGGCCAGCCCATGGTTGCGGATCTCACGCGCATGCCGCATCTGCTCATCGCCGGCACCACCGGCTCGGGCAAGTCGGTCGGCATCAATGCCATGGTGCTGTCGCTGCTCTACAAGTCCACCGCCGAGCACGTGCGCCTCATCATGATCGACCCGAAGATGCTGGAGCTCTCGGTTTACGAAGGCATCCCGCACCTCCTGGCTCCGGTGGTCACCGACATGAAGCAGGCGGCCAACGCGCTGCGCTGGTGCGTGGCGGAGATGGAGCGCCGCTACCAGCTGATGGCGGCGCTCGGCGTGCGCAACATCGCCGGCTTCAATCGCCGCGTGAAGGACGCCATCGATGCCGGCAAGCCGATCAAGGATCCGGTGATGATGATGCGCGCGGCGAACGACCCGAGCATCGATCAGCGCGAAATCCAGGACCTAACGCCGTTGCCGTACGTGGTGGTGGTGGTCGATGAGCTCGCCGATCTCATGATGATCGTGGGCAAGAAGGTCGAGGAACTCATTACGCGCCTGGCGCAAAAGGCGCGCGCCTCGGGGCTGCACCTGATTCTGGCTACGCAGCGGCCGTCGGTGGATGTCATCACCGGCCTCATCAAGGCGAATATTCCCTGCCGCATCGCCTTCCAGGTGTCCGCGCGCGTGGATTCGCGCACCATCCTCGACCAGATGGGTGCGGAAACCCTCCTGGGTCACGGCGACATGTTGTACCTGCCGCCGGGCACTTCGATGCCGACGCGCGTGCACGGCGCCTTCGTTTCGGACCAGGAAGTGCATCGTGTGGTGGAGGCGCTGAAGAGCTCCACGCCGCCCGACTACCTCGAGGAAGTGCTGTCGGGACCCTCGATGCCGATTCCGGGACTCGCCGGCGAGGAAGGCGAGGGCGGCACTCTCGCGGAGGACGCGGAAGCCGATCCCCTGTACGACGAGGCGGTGCGCATTGTGACCACCGAGCGCAAGCCCTCCATTTCTTACGTGCAGCGGCGGCTGAAAATCGGCTACAACCGCGCCGCGCGGCTGCTCGAGGCCATGGAGACGGCGGGGCTCGTGGGGCCGCTGCAGTCAAATGGCGCGCGCGACGTGCTCGCGCCGGCGCCGCCGGGGGACTGAGTGCAAAGGGCAGACGCGATCGCAAAAACAGGATTTTCGGGGACGCCGTGGATCCGTCCCTGGAGGCTGCGGGCGCGCCGTCCTGGCGCGCACGCCCCCGAAAATCCGTTTTTGCGCTCACGTCTGCGTTCGCGCAGAGTTTTTCCCGTGCTCACGGTCATTCTCGCCCTGACGATGGCCGCACCGGGCGCCCATTCGGCTGCCGCGGCGGTGGCGACGCCGCTCGACAGCTATCTCGACAACCTCAAGACCCTGCGCGCCACTTTCCTGCAGACGCTCGCCGACCCGCACGGCCGGGAGATCGATCGCGCCACCGGCACCCTCATCGTGTCGCGCCCGGGAAAATTCAGCTGGGAGATTCATCCGCAGAGCGCAGGGGCGAATGGCGGCGCCAATACGGACAAAGCGGTCAGCCCGGCCAGCAGCGCCGACTTAGGTCAGCTCATGGTGTGCGATGGGCTGAATCTCTGGTTCCTCGATCGGGATCTCGACCAGGTGACCGTGAAGCCGGTGGACGCGGCGCTGTCGGCGACGCCGGCGATGCTGCTGTCCGGCGCCGTGGACGTGCGCAAGAGCTTCAGCGTCACGCCTGCGGGCGAGCGCATGGGGTTGACGTGGGTGCTGGTCGAACCGCGCGGCGCGGAAGCGGATTTTCGCAGCGCGCTGTTCGGCTTCGCGCACGATGATCTGAAACGCATGATCCTCGAAGACAAGCTCGGTCAGACCGCAACCATCATCTTCGAAAAGATCGAGCGCAACGGGCCAGTGGCATCGAGCGAGGTGAGCTTCGCGCCGCCCGCCGGGGCCGACGTAATCGGCACGCCGCGCAAGTGAGCGTGACGGTCGATCGCGGTCCGCTGCGGCCGCTCGCGGACCGGATGCGGCCGCGGTCGCTGGCGGAATTTACCGGGCAAAAGCACTTGCTGGCGGCGGGCAAACCGCTGCAGGCGAGCATCGCCGCCGGGCAGTTGCACTCCTTGATCCTGTGGGGTCCGCCCGGCACCGGCAAGACCACGCTCGCACGGCTTATCGCGCAATCCTCCAACGCGCAGTTCATCGCCCTGTCGGCGGTCATGGCGGGAGTAAAGGACATCCGTGCCGCGGTGGAGGCGGCACGCAGCGTGCGCGCCCAGCAGGGGCGTCCGACGCTGCTGTTCCTGGATGAGGTGCACCGTTTCAACAAGGCGCAGCAGGACACCTTCCTGCCGTACCTGGAGGATGGCACGCTCACGTTCGTGGGCGCGACCACCGAGAATCCGTCCTTCGAGGTGGTGAGCGCACTGTTATCGCGTGCACGCGTGTATGTGCTGCGGCCGCTGTCGGTGGACGATCTCACCGCGCTACTTGAGACGGCGTTGCGCGACGAAGAGCGCGGCCTCGGGCGCGAGCACCTCGCTGCGGATGCGCAGGCGCTTGAGCTCATCGCCCGCGCCGCCGATGGCGATGCGCGCCGCGCACTCAACATGCTCGAGCTTGCCCAGGGCCTCATCGAGGCTGCCGGGCCCGCGCGCGAGCTGACAGTTGCGATTGCGCAGGAAGTGGCGAGCGGGGGACTGCGGCGCTTCGACAAGGGAGGGGATCAGTTCTACGAGCAGATTTCCGCGCTGCACAAGGCGGTGCGCGGCTCGGACCCGGACGCTGCACTCTACTGGCTGTGCCGCATGCTCGACGGCGGGTGCGACCCTTTATATGTTGCCCGCCGGGTGACGCGCATGGCGGTGGAGGATGTCGGGCTCGCCGATCCGCGCGCCTTCACGCTCACGCTGGATGCCTGGGCTGCCTACGAGCGCATGGGCAGCCCCGAGGGCGAACTCGCCATCGCGACGGCCGTGGTGTATCTCGCCTGCGCGCCGAAGAGCAATGCGGTATACGTCGCGATGGGCGAAGCGCAGGCGGACGTCGCTGCATTCGGTACGCTGGAAGTGCCCTTGCAGCTGCGCAACGCGCCGACGCGGCTGATGAAGAACTTAGGCTACGGGCGCGACTACCGCTACGCGCACGATGAGCCGGATGCGTATGCGGCCGGGGAGCGCTACCTGCCGGAGGGCATGCCGGATCGGCGATACTATCGCCCGGTCTCCCGTGGTCTGGAAATCAAGATCAGCGAGGCGCTCGCGCGGCTGCGTGCGCGGCCGGCGCCGAAAGGTTGAAAGCGTGATTGATCCGAAGCTGCTGCGTACCGATCCGGACGCCGTTGCACGCAATCTTGCGCGCCGCGGCTACCAGCTTGACGTCGCAGCATTGCAGGCGCTCGAGGACAAGCGCAAGCCCTGGCAGGTGGAGCTGGACCGGCTGCGCGCCGAGCGCAACGTCAACGCCAAGGCCGTCGGCATGGCGAAAGGGCGTGGTGAGGACATTGCTGCCTTGATGGCGAGCGGCGAGGGGCTGACCGCGGGTCTTGCCCGTGCCGAGGCGCAACTCCGCGCCGTGCAGGGCGAACTCGAGCAGTGGCAACTTGGGCTGCCGAATCTCCTGCATGAGTCGGTTCCGGACGGGCGCGACGAAAGCGCCAACCTCGAGGTGCGCCGCAGCGGGGAGCCGCGGCGCTTCAGTTTCAAGCCGCGCGATCACGTGGAGATCGGCGAGCGCCTCAAGGGCCTCGACTTCGAGGCGGCCGCGCGCATCTCGGGCAGCCGCTTCGTCGTCATGAGCGGGGGGATAGCGCGTCTGCACCGGGCGTTGGCGCAGTTCATGCTCGACCTGCACACCCGCGAACACGGCTACACCGAGGTGTACGTGCCGTATCTCGTGCAGCGTCCTGCGCTGACCGGCACCGGGCAGCTGCCGAAGTTCGAGCAGGACCTGTTTGCCGTCAAGGGCGAGGAGGGCTTCTATCTCATCCCGACCGCCGAGGTGCCGGTGACCAACCTGGTGCGCGGGCAGATCGTGGCGGCCGGGGACTTGCCGCTCAAGTGGGTCGCGCACACGCCTTGCTTCCGCTCCGAGGCGGGCGCGGCCGGAAAGGACACGCGCGGCATGATCCGCAATCACCAGTTCGACAAGGTCGAACTGGTGCAGGTCGTGCGCCCGGCCGACTCCTACCCAGCACTCGAGGGGCTGACCGCGCACGCGGAACAAGTGCTGCGACGCCTCGCCATTCCCTACCGCACGGTGGCGCTGTGCGCCGGGGACGTCGGCTTTGGCGCCGCCAAGACCTACGACATCGAAGCGTGGCTGCCTTCACAGGAGCGCTATCGCGAGATTTCCTCCTGCAGCAATTTTGAAGCCTTCCAGGCGCGGCGCATGCTGGCGCGCTGGCGCAATCCCGACGGCGGCAAGCCAGAACCCGTGCATACGCTGAACGGCTCGGGCCTGGCGGTGGGACGCGCCCTGGTGGCGGTGCTGGAGAACTATCAGAACGAAGATGGCTCGGTGGACGTGCCGCAGGTGCTGCAGGCATACCTGGGCGGTCTGGCACGCCTGACCGCCTGAGTTTGCGCAGGAATTGCGGGTGAGCGTGCTGGCGCTGGCGGTGGCCGCGGGGGCGTACCTGCTGGTACGCGTGCGCCGCCGCGCCCTTGGCCTTACTGCAGGCGTGGCCGGCTCGCGGGCGGCTCACTGATGAACACGCTTCCTGGGACGGTGTTCACGACCGTGCGCACTGTAGGATTACCTATACACGGGGCTTGAGGGGAGTTCATGCCGAACCTGCACGAAGTCGAGATTCACAAGTTGCGCCCGACTCAGATCACCGTGGGCATGATCGAGGTGCATGACAAGCGCGCCAAGCTCGAGTCACTGAAAAAGCATGGTCAGCGCGACTTCATGGAGGCGCACCCGATTCCGGCTGTCTGGGGACCGGATGGCAAGCTCTACATCACCGATCACCATCACCTGGGGCGTGCAGCCTGCGAGGCCAACGTCGACACCGGGTTTTTCTGGATCGAGGGAGATTTCACCAAGCTGCCGATTGCCCAGTTCTGGCCGAAGATGAACGATGCCAAGTGGGTGCATCCGATTGACCAGAACGGCAAGCTCTGCGGCTTCGAGGCCATCCCGAATCATCTGGTCGAGCTGCGCGATGATCCGTACCGCTCGCTCGCCGGCTATGTGCGCGTTTCCGGCGGTTACGACAAGACTCCCACAGCGTTTGCCGAGTTTCAGTGGGCGGATTTCTTTCGCACCCGCGTGACCATCGGGCCGACACTCGCCGACTTTGATAACGCCGTGCCGCGTGCCGTGGTGCTCGCGGGCAGTAAGGATGCCGCGGGCCTCCCGGGGTATCATCCGCCTTCGGCTGGCAAGGCAGCTCCCGGCAAAGGCTGAGGGGGACTTCAAATGGACGCGACCCGGCAATTCATCGAGGCGCGAGACCAGCTGCTGCGGCTGCGCGAGGACTTGAGCACCGCGCAACGCGAGTTCCGCTGGCCCGTGTTTGACAACTTCAATTGGGTGCGCGATTACTTCGACGTGATCGCCTCTGGCAACGATCGCCCGGCATTGCGGGTGATCGACGATGCGGGCGGCGATGAGACGCTGAGCTTTGCGCAGCTCTCGCAGCGCGCTTCCCAGGTGGCGAATTTTCTGAAGATCCAGGGCGTGGGTCCTGGTGATCGCATCCTCATCATGCTGGGCAACGTCGTGCCGCTGTGGGAGAGCATGCTCGCGGCCATCAAGTTGGGAGCCGTCATCATTCCGGCGACGACGCTCCTGGAGCGCGACGATCTCGCCGACCGCCTGCAACGCGGCGCCGTCAAGGCCATTATCACGGACGCCGCGCTCACTGCGCGCTTTGCCGAGGTCGCAGGCGACGCCGTGCGTATCGCGGTCGGTACGGCACCGGGATGGATTTCATACGCGCGCTCGCTCGAGGCGCCCGTGGAGTTCACACCCGCCGCCGCGACGCGCGCGGATGACCTGCTGTTTCTGTACTTCACATCGGGTACCACCGCGCGGCCGAAACTGGTGGCGCACACGCAGGTGAGTTACCCGGTCGGCCACCTCTCCACCATGTACTGGCTGGGCTTGAAGCCCGGTGACGTGCACCTGAATCTCAGCTCCCCGGGCTGGGCCAAGCACGCCTGGTCGTGCCTGTTTGCGCCATGGAATGCGCAGGCCTGTGTGTGTGCGTACAACTACGAACGCTTCGATGCGCGCAAGCTTCTCGATCAACTGGTACAGCGCGGTGTCACTTCCTTCTGCGCTCCGCCCACGGTGTGGCGGATGCTCATCCAGCAGGACCTGGGCGCGTGGCATGTGCCTCTGCGCGAGGCAGCAAGCGCCGGTGAGCCGCTGAACCCCGAGGTCATCGAACGCGTGCGCGACGCCTGGGGCATCACCATCCGCGACGGTTTTGGGCAGACGGAGAGTTCCGCGCAGGTGGGCAACCCGCCCGGCCAGACACTCAAGGCGGGATCGATGGGGCGAGCGCTTCCAGGTTTCCCCATTGTGCTCGTCAATGCCGACGGCAAGGTGAGCGAGGAGGGCGAGATCTGCATCGACCTGTCGCGCCGGCCCGCGGGTCTCATGCGGGAGTACCTGGATGACACCGAACGCAATGCGGATGCTATGCGCGACGGTTACTACCACACCGGGGACGTGGCAAGTCGTGACGCCGAAGGCTACCTCACCTATGTCGGCCGCATGGACGATGTGTTCAAGTCATCCGATTACCGCATCAGCCCGTTTGAGCTCGAGAGCGTGTTGATCGAGCACCCGGCGGTTGCGGAAGCCGCCGTCGTTCCGAGCCCCGACCCGCTGCGGCTGTCGGTACCCAAGGCGTTCGTGGTGCTGGCCGCCGGCTGCCAGCCGGATAGCGAAACGGCACGCTCGATTCTCGAGCACGTGGGCGGGCGGGTCTCGGCCTACAAGCGTGTGCGGCGCATCGAGTTCGCGCCGCTCCCGAAGACCATTTCCGGGAAAATCCGCCGCGTTGAGCTGCGCACCGCGGAGCAGCAGCGCGCTGCCGGGGCAGCGCGCCGTGCGCACGAGTTCTGGGAAGAAGATTTCCCCGGACTCGCCGCGCGACGCAAACAGTGACCGGCGGCTCACGCCGCCAAAACACTACACCGAGCGCGCCGCGTTACTCCAGACGGCGACGGCGAGGTAGACGAGCGCTGCGCCGAGCGAAATGGCGATATCAAGAAGAAAGAAGCCCATAAGTCACCATCCCTTCGCCGCACAGGCTAGTGATCCGCGGCTGTGCGCACAGCTCTCGGGCGAGGCAGGGCGGGGGTCGTATTGGGGGTACTGGGCCCTATAGATTTTGGGATAGCTGTAAGCCGGCGTGCCTGCCAAGGCAGAGCAATTCCGGAGTCGCCGCGGCCGCCTTGATAGAATGGCCGCCGCGGGCTCGGAGAGGTGGCAGAGCGGTTGATTGCACCGGTCTTGAAAACCGGAGGCTCCTTACGGGGCTCGTGAGTTCGAATCTCACCCTCTCCGCCAA